>Ga0255753_1001500_pt1 | contig 27766 bp, 14 predicted proteins | sample 041ome_10_FD_179953 | JGI IMG/M metagenome (GOLD analysis project Ga0255753, IMG submission 179953) | Coastal salt marsh microbial communities from the Groves Creek Marsh, Skidaway Island, Georgia - 041412US metaG (version 2) | ecosystem: Environmental > Aquatic > Marine > Intertidal zone > Salt... | reverse complement strand
GTGTACTTTTTTTTTTCGCCGCGCGTTTGTTGTTGTTGCGGCTTCTCGAGCGTTGCTCTTTGTTCTCTCTCGTCGAGGAAAAGAGAGAGAGAAAATTACAGTTTGACCGCACTTTAAAAAAAAAGGAGAGAGACCGATGGGATTGGAAGACACGTTTTTGGGCACAAACGCGGCGTCGCCCAACAGACACCGCAGAAGAGGAGGAGGGGGCAAAAGAGACGACGACGACGATGAGAACGACGACGAAGAAAAATCTCGGCTGAAATTTTTTATTCGACCGCGCGTGGAGGAGTTGTGCTCGGCGTTAGGCGTCGGTGAGGACGAGGAGGAGGAGGAAGATTTTGACTCCGAGGCTGATGATTTCGAAGACAACAAAAAAGGAGGAAGAAGGACGAGAAGAAAAAACAGGTACGCGGAAACATCCGCGGCGGTTCTCGCGAACATGGTCTCTGAATTTTCCGTCACTCGAGGCGTCGCGGAAAGCTCCAAGCGTCGTTTACTCGAAGAAGCGGAGAAACGAGGGAACAAGAAATCGTTTGAAAGTTTGTACGAGACGCTGAAGAGTTCGACTATGGTGCCCGAGTTGGACAGGTGGAACGCGGTCGTAGCAAAGATTGCCGCGGACGAGGAGTTGAAAGAAGCGGTAAAGAGTAGTAATAGTGGTAGTAGTAATAGGAAATTTGACGTTTTGGATGCTAGGGAACGGTCGCCGGTGAGAGTGGCGAAGAAATCGTCGCCGAGGAAGCTCGAAGAGGAACAACCGACGTCGACTGTTTTGAAAGCGTTGCGAGAGATGACTTTCGATAAAGATAGCACGGCTGCGCACATCGTCGAAGAGAAGAAGGGACGGTTTGGGGACGAAGGGGAAGACGACCGAGAAGAAATAGACGAAGTAGAACGACGAGGAAGAGGAGTACAACGTGAGCAACAACGAATCGTGAAAACTACTACCGCAGCATCGACCTCCGCCGAGGCGAGGAGAATACCAACGTTTCCGAGTTGGAACGACGACGGCTCTTCATCCAAACGTCCCTATTTAACGTGTGATTTCTTAGGAATAGAATACGAACGCGACGTGGACGCTATCCCGTTGGCATCACGATCCACTGCCGAGCAAGAGTTGCTCCTCTTGGACGATTTCTTACATGCCGCGCTTGGTTTAGACGGTCGATACGTGACTGCGCGACGCAGCGCTTCAATGAAGGCCACGACATCGAAGAAAAATAACAACGAAAACGAGCATAGAATAGTCAAGTTTGATTGTGAAAGCGGTTGCGAGCCGAGTTTGCGTGAACTCTTAGGCCGCATGCTTCCGATGTGCGAAGATGCGTTCGCTTGTTCGCGTTTCGTTGAAAAAACGCTCTACGGCCAAACGAAAACTTCAGGCAAAACGAGTAAAGCTTTGGCGACAGAAGTGAAAAATTTACTCGGTGATTGGGAACGCATGCTCGTACAATTAGAGAGGAAGAGAAATAAACGCGATTTGAGTTTACAATCTGCGTATTTTTATGCCCGACCTGCGGCGGAAGCGCTTCGCTTGTTAGCCTCGGTCTCGTTCGCTTGCGAAAACGAAAAAGGCGGGAAACTTTTGAACATTTTGAGACAAATGAAAATCCGTCATGGTGGCGACTCGGAAGCGGAGAGGTTGCTAACTCGACTGGAAATCGCGACTGCGAAACCGTATTTAAAACGATTAGAAAAATGGATGTCCGAAGGCGATTGCGAGAACGACACGTACGAAGAATTCTTCGTCGTGGAAGACGAGCGCTTGAAACCAGACTCACTTTCCGAACGGTTCGATAACAACAACGTGTATTGGACAGAAAAATACGTTCCGAGAGAACCAACGCCGTGGTTTCTAGACGACGCGACGAAAGTCTTGGCGTTAAATGCGGGCAAGTACGTCAACGCGCTTCGTGAAATTACAAAGAGCAGTGATAGTAGTTGCGGCGAGACGTCGAGTATCGAGGTCGCGTCGACTAACGGTGAGCAACAGGAGGAGTTGAACAAGAACGCTGCTCTCGTCAACAACAAACGCGAGGAAGATCAGAAGTTGACGTCGTTTTCGAATATCTCTGACGTTGTTCGTGCCAAACACGACGTCTCTAACAAGCGTTTCTTAGACGCCTTGCTCGTTTCTGGTGACATTCGCAGCAAGTTGCATTTGGTCAAGGCTACTTTTTTGTTGGCGCAAGGCGATTATCTCTCGCAGTTTTTCGACTCGCCGTTTAAAGCGTTCGAGGAGCTCGAGAAACCTGCCAAGTTGTGCGACGAGCGAAAGTTGAGAGATGCTTTAGAGGTAAGCATGAAGAATTCGTCGATGTTCATGTTCAAGTATCACGAAGACATCGGGTGCGCCGTTGAGAAGAATACTACGAGCACCGAGGCGAGAGGTTTGGAGATGTTTACGCTCGATTACAAGACATCCTTTCCAGCGAACGTTGTGCTTTCGAAAAGCAGCGTCGCAAAGTACCAAACTTTGTTCAAGTACTTGTTTCGCGCGAAAGTGATGGAAAAGAAAGCGTGCAAAACGTGGGCGACGCTTCGTCGGCTTCACAAGAAAATGCACCGGCAGCAGGAGCAGCGTTCGTCTTCTCGAATGGATTACGAGGATCCCTCCGAGGAGCACTTTCTCACGAGAGACGTCTTTGTTCACGCAAATGCTGCGCACTGGACCGCCCAAAGAGCAATTAGTTTCATTCAAAATGTTTTGCACTACGCGACGATGGAAGTCATCGAGCCGAACTGGGCTAAGATGGAGAGCGAGATATTTTCCTCGTCCACCTCCGCGGACGAGGTCATCACATCGCACGCCAAGTTTCTGGAAACCACCGCTCGAGAGTGCATGCTTCTCCGACCAACGCTTTTGAATCTGTACGAGTCCATCCTCCAAACGTGCTCGAAACTCTGCGACGCGTGCGAAGACTTTGAAAGAAGTGAAGACGAGGCGGAGAAGATGAAGAACAACAACGAAGAAGCAAGAAACGCCGACGGCGACTACGACGATCGTGAAGAACAAATTGAAGAGTTTTTGCACCGAATCGAGTTTATATCTTCTGAGTTTGACGAAAGAACGGTCGCATTTATCGTCGCGTTGAAGGAAGCCGCTCGATTTGAGAGCAAGTTTGAAAGTTTGATCAGTCGCGTCGAGCCTCTCGAACAACAAGTATCGAGATATTAATTGGTCTCCACACAAAAAAAAGAGAGGAACTTTAAGAACGGAATGGATAACGCTTCCGCTTCTGAACACATGTTACCGAGAACTTCCAATCGAACAAACGCGAATGCTAATGCTTTACAAGTGGGTCAACTCATTTCCGCCCTCGGTGCTGTTCTCATGACGGTTGTCATTCTGAACGCCATCGCGAATGGAAACGGAAGCGAAGAGTTAGAATGGCTCCTCTCTCACCCTTGGGGAATCGTGAGTCTCGTTGACTTGTACGTCGGTTTTACACTTTTCTCCTTGTGGATATTCATGCGCGAAGAAAGTGCGATGACGGCGCTCGTGTGGACGGTTTTTGTGATGTGTCTCGGGAATTTCACGACATCCTTGTACGTCTTTCGAGCGTTGAGGAGCACGAATGGAAACTGGGACGCATTCTTCTTCGGGGAGAGAAGAAATGGCTCTTCTTCTACTTCGGGGGCGAGATGAGATATATTTCTCCCACCGCCGCCTCGCGTTGCTTTGCGTGCGTGTACTGCTGTATTCTTTTCTCAATTGTAAATTTATATCGTATATTACTATTTACGTGCTATAGCCTAATTAATCATGCCTTTAGACCGGCCTTCAAACCCGGGTCGGTTCCTCTTCTTCTCTCTCCTGTCGATGTTCTTTTCGATTTTCTCGTCCGCTTTCGCCTTGATATTCTCCTTGCGCTTCTTCTTCTTTGCGTTTTGTTGGTCTTGCACTGTTTTCGTTCGTTCGCTCCATTTCTCTTTACTCTTTTGTTTCTTCTTCTCTTCCCTTTTGACGGACTTACGCAACAGTTTCGGGTCGTCCAAGACTTTCTCTCCTCTCGCGCGTTTCAACGAAGCTTCCCAGGCGTGCTTTTCGGCGACGCGCTTGCCTTCTTTCGTTTGGTCGCCACCGGCGTCGGCCAAGTCTTTTTCTCGCTGAAGAGCCTTCGAGAGGAGATCTCGCTTGGTTTCTTTTTTCTTCTTACCGTTGAATCTAGAGGATGGAACCTCGTCCACGTCCACGTTACCGAACGCCAAGTTCATCTTCGGTTCTTCTCTGTCATCGTCGGTCTCATCGCCCTTCTTCTTCCCGTTGCTACTGTTCCTCAACGCCTCTCTCTTCTTCGCGTCTGCGATCTTCTTCATCCTCTTCTCGCGTTCTTTCTTCTCCATTTTCATTTTTTCTCGCTGTTCTCTCCAATCTTTCGCATCTTTTACCTTCTTCTCGTGTTCGCTCGCCTTTCGCTTCTCCCGAGAATCCTGGATTTTCTTCTCCAGACGTTTTCTCAGCGCCTCTAATCGTTCACTTTTTTCCTCCTTTGACGGCGTTGAGGCGTCTATGATCATATCTTTAAACATGCCGCTGTTGTTATCGTTTGATTTTTTCTTCTTTGCGACCTTCTCGTCTTCTTCTTCCTCCTCGTCGTCTTCGTCTTCGTCTTCGTCGCCGCTACTCCCGGATTCCGCGGACGCGTTGTTCAACCTCCGCGCTTCATTTTCATCATCCTCGCTCTCGTCCTCCTCCTCTTCGTCCTCGCCTTTCCGTTTCTTCTCCAACTTCTTCTGCTTCTCCTCGTTTGTCGAGACTAACCTCGGATCTAACTTTGCCCGTTTGTTCTCCATCGCCGTCGTCTTCATCCTTTTCTTCTTCTCCGCCTTCTCGGAAGGTTTCTTTTGTCCGAACCTGCCGAAGGAATTTAAATCGTCGTCGTCTCGCTCGGACGGGAGGTAATATTTCGCCGGGATTTGTTCGACGAGCGAGTCGAAGAATCGAGAGTGCGCGGTGACTTTATCCAGCAGCGTCGTCTGTTTTAAAAAAACGATGGAGAGAGAAAGTTTCGCGTCAGAAAGAGAGAGAGAGAGATTTTGGAAAGAGGAGAGAAAAACTCTGGCGGCTGCTCTTCTTTCGGAATGAATGGAAAAGGAGAACGAAGAAAACGCGCGCGCGTTTAATCTCTCTCTCTCTCTGAGAAAAGAGAGAGAAAAAAGGGCGGGTCAAAACAGAGAGGGGTGGGTCTCTTCGTACCATCTCTCTCTTTTCCGTCGTCGTCGTCGTCGCGGTAGCAGTAGTAGTAGTAGTTGTTGTTGTTGTTCGCGTCTCTGTTTTGGAGCTAGAGAGAGAAAAAAAAGCGCTTTGCAACTTTTTCTTTTCTGAAACCCTAAACAATTCGTGAGAGAAAAAACTCCTCTCGGTGAGATGTGGAAAAGAAGTCACGGGGCACAAGGACACGGGAAAAAAAGGATGTCTCGGGGACAACAGCCTCTGTTCTTCGTCCGCGTGGATTTGGAGAATTCCTCCGCGAGAAGGAGAACCGTTTCGTCTTCTTCTCGCGACGACAAAGACGACGACAAAGAAGAAGAAGAAGAAGAAGAAGAGGACGAAGAATCATCGGATTTGTTTTTTCCATTTTCAACGGGTTCGGCGTGCGCGAAAACGGAAGGGCGCTTGCGATTATTCCGAGAAGATGACGACGGAGAAGAAGAGACGAGCGCATCTTCTTCTCGTTCGAAGCTCGTTTTAGTGCCGTTTATTCCGTCGTCGTTTTCGGTGGCGGATTTGTGCGAGTTCTTCGCGCCGGTACGCGCGAACGTCAGAGAGTTGCGAGTGGTGGTTCCCAAACGAGGAGGAGGAGGAGGTGAACAACAACAACAACAACAACAACAACAACAACAACAACGAGAGGAAAAAGTGGAGAAGAAGAAGTCCAACGAAGGGTTCTACTTTGCCGCGATATTAGCGTTCGACGACGAAGAAAACGCGAAGATGTTTTCGAGTAACTTTCAAGGACAACCGTTCAGCAGCTTGAACGACGAGGAGATTTGCCGGTGCGTGTTCGTGAAAAGCGTCGAGTTTGGGAAGGAAAGAGAAGACGGCGCCGACGACGAGGAGGAAGAAGGGGTAGACGGCGGCACGGAACTTCCGGCGAATTGTCCGGTGTGTCTCGATAGGTTGGACGGGGAAGTTTCCGGGATACTGACGACGAGTTGTGGGCATCACTTTCACGCGGATTGCATGTCGGGGGTGTCGGGAAGCGTCTGTCCGGTGTGTAGATTCGCGATGGACGCGACGGCGAAACGAGAGGCGAAGTGCGAAAGGTGCGAGTGTCAGAACGGTTCGTTGTGGACGTGCTTGATTTGTGGCGTCGTCGGGTGTGGAAGGTACGAGAATCGACACGCGGTCGCGCATTGGACAGAAACTGGTCACTGTTACTCGCTCGAGATTGGTAGCGGACGAGTGTGGGATTACTCTCGAGACCAGTTTGTACATAGACTGATTCAAGGAAAGCACGGTTTGGTCGAATTGACGCCGGACGAGAAAGGGCGGAGGAGTCACGCCATTGATCCTTCGACACGCGCGGTCGGGAGACGCGTCGAAGGCCCCGGTGGAGGAGAAGGTGGTTACGCGTATGGCCATCCCGACGGGGATGATTTGGAAGACGGGGACGATCCTGAACTAACGGAGGCTTTGGTGGCGTCCAAGTTAGACGCGGTCGCGAATGAATACGACCAACTGCTAGCCTCGCAATTGGATCAGCAAAGACAACATTACGAGCGACTCTTGATGGACGCCGCTTCGGATAAATCGGAAATGATGACAAAAGTTGAAATCATCGCCGAACAAGCGACTAAACTTCGCCTGCTTAACAGAAGAGCGGACCACGCCGAGAAGGAAGTCAAGCGCCTGGAAGAGGAAAATGTATTTTTGAAACAGCTCAACGAGCAAATGTTGAGAGACGCCGGCGAAATGCGAGAGACGAAAATGACGTCCTCGACGAAAGAGAAGGAAAAGATTGCGTCTCTGGAAGAGAAAGTGAGAGAGTTGGAAGGCATGAACCGAGATTTGATGTTCTTCCTAGAATCGAAAGATACTATCCAGAAATCAAAAGGCTCAGAATTGGACGCCAGGTTCGGTAAGATTGAGTTAGAAGAAAAGAAAATGCAAGAGGAACCGACGCTGGTGCGCGGGAAAGTGAGCACAAAGGATCGCTTACGAGCGAAACTGAAAGAAAGGAACAAGAAATAATTTTAGTTTTAGATAAAACACCCCGTAGCAGCTGCAGCACTGTAAAAAAAGAGATATTTTAGCCCGCGCGTATAGAGGGGGTGAATTTGTACAACATGCAAACGAAGTAGTTTTATAAGGTAATGTTACAAAAAAAGTGTTACATAGTCTCTCTCGCATCGCTTTTCTCTTCTCTTTTTCTCTTCGCGCGTGTTATTGTTACACACCGTTTTTTCATCAATACGATAAACACGCCTCGCAAAGCTCCAAAAAATATAGTATAATAATATAATGATAATAGTAACAGTGCTCTCTACTAGTATACACACAAACGCAAGACGCATTATTACGATCAGGCAACATCAACGTAGCCGTCGCTTTCGCCCTTTATGAGTGGCGAAATCATGGTGTCGAGGGAGTGCGCAATCGCGCTCGCGTACGTCACGACGCAACCAGCGCTCCAAATCATGCTCAACTCACCGGAAACGCCGTTCAACCCGGCATACGGATCACTCACGGTCTTCACAGCCTCCAAGTTTTGATAGTTATCTTCCAAACGTTTGATGATGTTCTCCCATTTTTCGTCGAACTCATCGTCGTCGTCGTCGTCGTCGTCGTCGTCGTTTTCGTCGTCGCCGCCGCCTCCGTCGCCTCCGTCGTTTGAAATATCGTCGAACCCGTCGTCGTCGCCGCCATCGTCCAACTCACCCTCGTCCTCTTCATCATCCTCGAACATCTCGTAATCTCCAGGAGACGACGAGAGCGGGGGTTCTTCGTCTTCCGGTCCGCCCGGACCCTCTCTCCGCCGTCGTTTTTTCCTGCATATTCTCGATACTTTCGACGGGCAAAACACTCTGACATCCACGTCGCTCCCTATTTTAGGGTTTGGAGGCGCGCTGACTCTGTTTGAAATCGTAAACGTCGTCGTCTTTCTCTGCGCAGATCTGCTCTTGGTACTCTTCAGGACCCCACGCGCAGACGATGATGAGGTGGAAGAGGAAGAAGAAGTGATCGGTATCCGAATCATGTCTGCGTATATCTCTCCTATTTCTCTGTTATGTAGATTTGAAAAGCCGCGATGATCTCGCTTTCAAAAGTTCGTTAAGAGTGCCTTTTGAAACGTCGCGCGCGACTTCTTTCTCTCTCTCTCTCTCTTTTCTTTACGAAGAAATTAATAAAAAACGCGTGCGATTATGCGCGCGCGATCTCTCTCTCGCCAAATGCGTTTGATCCGTTGGTTGATGTTCTTTCTCTTATTTTCTCTCTCTCTCTCTCTCTCTTTGCGCGAATACGTGTAATTGCGCGTGATGAATTCTTTGTGAAGTGTCCGTTCGTTTTGCAGAGGAAAAGATTCGTAAAAAGTATTGTTTAGGGTTACAAAATTCGCGTGTTGTTGTGAAACGGCATTTTTCTCTCTCTCTCTTCTCCTTTTTGTCGTATTAGTATTGTTTATTGCGCCGCGACGGACGAAGCGGCTTTCGAGGCCGCGACGTTATAGCCGTTCGCTTTCTCTTCAAACTCTCTCGTTCTCCTGTTCGCGTCGACGCAGAAGAAAGAGACTAAATTTCTAAACACGCCTTTGTCGAACGGGTTTTTGAACGTTCCGTCGGAGGCTCTCAAATACGCGTATCGGTGTAAGTTCATCAACTCGTTGGTGGTTATGTTTCGGGCGACTTGCGCGAGTTGCGAGGAGACTAAGAGCAAGACTGGAATCAAGACGGAGACGTCACACGCGACGAAGAACAGGACGCCGGTTTTTGAGCGCTGCTTTTCGGACGGATTTTCTTCCCAGACTCGCACGACGGCGACGAGCAAAGAGACGATCATGGCGAATGTTTCCAGAAGCAGAAAGATGACAAAGTCGCGGTGGTTTTTCGCACCAACCGTGTTGCCCATCCACGGGCAGTAGTGATCGAATCTTCGGACGCATCGCTTAGCGACTTGGCAGTGTTTGGTCCCAGCCGGTTTGACTATTTTACAGGTGACGCAAAGGCGTTCCCAGTTACCCGCCCAAAGCTCCGGGTGGTCGAGCCATTTTAACGAGGCAGCAGAGGTAATGGAGGTCATTTCACCACCACCGCCGTTACCTCCTCTGCCTCCTTTTTCGATGTCGTCGATGTCGTCGTTCACTAAATTCTCCACCGACGAAGACGCGTTTTTCAAACTCCTCGCCGCTAACTGCGCTCGCGTGGAAACGAATCCGGGATCGGTATTCGCCACTCTCCAAAAGAAAATCAAACCAGTAACTGAGCTAATGACCACCATCCACGACCACGCGGCTAACGCGACGTCCACGCGAGGCGTCCCCACCGGTCCAACGACGACAAAGTTCACAAACATCAACGTCAAACCGCACACGATGGCTAAACAAAATATAGCCATGCCTTTTTGCGACCACCACGTCTGGCCTTCTTTGAGAGTGACCAACTGATTGGTCAGCATGTTCGATAAACTCTTGTGCCCTTTCTCCATGGCGAGCTGCGCTGGAGTATTTCCATCCGTATCTCTCACTTTCAACAACTCTTCGCCACCACACAAGGCTAAAACGTGCGCGGCCTCCGCTTTCCCTCGTATCGCCGCCCAGTGCAACGCCGTGCACCCTTCCCTATCCGCGCGCATCACGTCCGCGTCAAACGCCAAGAGTAACTTGACGACATCTTTATACCCTTTATACGCGCCCCAATGCAACGGGCATCTTCTATCTTCGTCCATGCAATTCACGTCTAAGTTCCATCGCAAGAGAAAATGGTACAACATCGAAGCGTGGCCGTACTGCGCGGCGACGTGCGCGGCGGTGTACCCGCGAATATCTTGATTGTGCAGCTTCGCTTTACTCTGCAAAAGTAATTCAGCGACCGGTAAAGCCCCTCTTACCGCTGCCCAATGCAACGCCGTTTGACGCTCGTTATCCCCGGCATTCACATCTGCGCCTAAATCTAACAAATACTTCGCGATCGCGACGCGATTGTTCAAAGCTGCCCACTGGAGAGGCCGAAATCCGTTCGCATCTTTCGCATCCACCAAAGACGCGTTCGATTTCACGAAAAGCTCCAACTTTTCTTGGTTCCCGTACGCCGCGGCGCGCCAAATGTCCCACTCTTTCTCCTCCTCTTCTTCTCCTTTTATTGAATTGTTTCGATCGTTGTTGTTGTTGTTGTTGTTATTATTCTTCTTCTCCTCTTCGGAGAGCGAGTCGTTACTCGCGAGTGCCTCTGTGCTCATCTTTTGGTCTTTTCTCTCTCTACAATTATATAATAAATCTCTCTCTCTCTCTCTCTCTCTCTCGATCTCTCTCTCTCTCTCTCTCGATCTCTTCTCGATGTTTTCGTTCGCGATTTCGATGGCCGAAGAAGAGACGATGGAAGAAACAAACGCACGCGCACGAGAACTCGAACTCGAGCGAGAAGAGAGAGAAGAGAGCTTTTCACGTTTTTCGTTTTTGAATTTATTTGTATTTAGGGTTTCATCTGCTGGCAAAGACTCCCTCTGCCGTTTCTACTGGGGAAAAGCGAGAGACCAAAACCCAACAACACGCTCTCTCTGTGATTGATTGAATACGAGAAGAAACGATGTCGTCGATGGCGCAACAACTCCCGCAAACGCAGTCGAGAAACAACAACTTCGTCTTACAGAAGAACTGCACCGTTAAGAGGTTCGTTTTTTTTCTCTTTCTCTCTCTCCGCGCTCTGCCTTTTTTGTGTTCTCTCTCTGTCTCTCTTCTCGAAACCACTCACATATCGTGTTTTGGATAATGGTGATGAGATGTGTGGCGCTTTTTTATTACGCGGGACGACACCGTCGTATTCGTGAGCACTCACGCGTGCAAATCCTTCCTCTGTGCGCATCCGAAAAAGCAGATCTGCCGTCCGGTACCAGACGCGCCAAAGATGCGTCTCTGTCTCCGCCGGAGCGAAGAAAGCCTTCTTCTTTCCCGGTCAAGGCGCGCAATCCGTCGGCATGGCGAAAGAGTTGTGCGAAACCTCCCCGGAGGCGAAGAAAATGTTCGATAAAGCGACGGAGATTTTAGGGTACGATTTACTCGACGTGTGCGTGAACGGACCGGCGGAGCGATTGAACTCGACGGAAGTTTCGCAGCCGGCGATTTATGTGTCCTCGATGGCGGCTTTGGAGAAGATGAAATCAACCGCGGAAGGGCAAGCGGATATCGACGCGGTGGACGTGTGCGCCGGTTTGAGTTTAGGCGAGTACACGGCGTTGGCGTTTGCCGGCGCGTTTTCCTTCGAAGACGGGTTGAAGTTGGTGAAATTGAGAGGTGAGGCCATGCAAGCGGCGGCGGATGCGCAGCCGAGCAGCATGGCGGCGATTATTGGATTGAGTTCGGACAAGTGCGAGGAGTTGTGTAAAGCGGCGAGCGAGCAAAGCGGGAAAGACGTGCGAGTGGCTAACTATTTGTGCAACGGGAACTACGCGGTGAGTGGTGCCGTCGAGGCGATCGAAAAAGTCGAAGAGATTGCGAAACCGGAATTTAAAGCGAAAATGGCCGTTCGATTAGCGGTTGCCGGCGCGTTTCACACGGATTTCATGAAACCGGCGGTTGAAAAATTGGAGAAACAGTTGGCGGAGACGCCGATCAACGCTACGAGAATACCCGTCATTTCTAACGTCGACATGCAACCGCACACGGACGCGGACTCGATCAGAAAGACGTTAGCGACGCAAGTGACGAACCCGGTCAGATGGGAAGGATCTATGCAAAAGTTAATCGAGGAAGGTTTGGAAAGCGGCACGGAAGTTGGACCGGGGAAAGTCATCTCCGGCATCATCAAACGAATCGATAAGAAGTTACCGGTAGAAAACTACATCGTATAAATCAAAACAACTTTTTAATGATACTATAGTACCATCTACGATTTTACGTACATGGTAATTTGGAATCTACGTGGTGGTTTCTTTTTTTGCTATACACAAACTACTTCAAGTGACGTATTGTTATAAATGCTTGCTAAAAACGCGGCTTCGAACTTTTATTCGTCATCGTCGTCGTCGTCATCATCATCGTCCAACTCTTTCAAACTGGCAGTCTTGATAAACGGGAATGTTTTTTGTAAACTCTGCGCCGTAGCTGCCGCCAACGGCTTCGGGCCTCGAAACCCCAAAACGACGTTCCCTTTTCTCCCGTCCACCTCTAAACATTTCACGACGCCACCGTACCCTTTCACCCGTTCCTCGATGCTTTTCAAATGCGCGGCGACTGCCTCTTTCGTCAACTCCGGAGGCGCTTGCCCGACATCTCCGCTCACGTTGACCACCTCCTTAAAAATTTCATCGCCGAAGGTTTTCCTCAACACGGATTCCACGCCGCCTTTCATCGTCGCTTGCGAAGACGCGCACGAAGCGCACGCGCCTAACAATCGCACCGCGACGATCCCGTCCTCCTCGGAAACCGCGACAACTTCAATGTTCCCGCCGTCGTTGATCACGTACGGTCGTATCTCCTCCAACGCTTCGTCCACGTTCTCCTTCGTAAGTTTTGGATACGTTCTCTCTTTCTCGCCTTCGTCCGTCTTCGAAGAAGCTTCTTCCAGTCCTTTCGCCATGGCATCCGCCACGTCCTGAAAAGGAGACACGAACTTTGGCGCCGCTGGACTTTCTCCTTCTCCGAGCGCCGCGCGGCAACGAACCCCCGCCGCCGCCGCCGCCGCGGAAAATCTATCCGTTCTAAAACTGTTCCTTTCCGACGATACTAACGCGTCGTTGTTGTTGTTGTTATTCTTCATCTTCTTCCTAATCTCGCCGGGGTGGCGGCTTTTCCGAGCGATGATGATTTCACCGACGCCTCTTCTTCTCCTCGTTCCAAAACGACAACGTGGTTTCCTCGCCGCCACCCGAACCACCGCCGACGACGAGGGGGAGCACTCAAAACACACCAATAAAGAAGAGGAAGAGGATAAAAAAGTCATATTCTTAATGCTCGCGTGATAATATAATTCGTCTCCCTTGCGTGTTACGTATCGTTTGTTGTTGTTCTTGTTATCTCTTCTGTGTCGTCTGTCGAAAAAATTGTCGTTTCCAAGAGAAAAAAAAAAAAAAAAGGAGTCGCTCCACAATTTTTTTCTACGTACGTAAAAAAACAAAAATAATATCTCTCGCAACAAAAGCTCTCTCTCTCTAACGTCACTCTCTCTCTCTCTCGTGAGTTTTTAACGCAGTAGTCTCGGGAGGAAGCCAACGAGAGAGAGAAGGACGCGCGCGTCGTTCTTTTTTAAATAAGATCCTTTCAAAAATCTCTCTCTTTAAAAAAAAGAAAGGTCTCGCGCGGGTTAATTTTTATTTATTTATATGCGATTTCAACGAAGAGCGTCTTCGTTTTTGAATTTTGCGATGATGATGAAGACGACGACGACGACGACGACGACGACGACGAGACCTTGCTCTGCCGTTGCTGCTACTGCTTCGAGGAGCAATAATAACAAATATAAGATGATGATGACGACGACGACGTTGATGAATAGAAACGCCACGGCGAGTTTTATTATGAGAAGGAGAAAGAAGAGTTCTTTTTCGACTCTGTCGGTGGCGGCATCACCATCTTCATCGAGAGCAATGACGACGCGAGCGACGTCATCCTCGTCCTCTAGCGCGGCTTCTTCTTCTTCTTCTTCTTCGTTTTCAAAAGATGAAGCGTTTCTTTCCGGCGAGGTGCAAAGGCTCGAAGAATCTCTCATAGCGCCGCTCGAGAAAGGTTTGGCGTACGAAATCAAAACCGGATGTGCGAACGCGAGAGGGAGGAAGTTTGCCAACTTTGAAGAGTTTTTAACGAAGCAGCTGACGTTGCTGAGCGAAAGCGAGCTGGTGAAGAGCTCGAACAAATCGAGCTCGATTGTTCTTCGAATGAAAGAGGATGGATTTTTGTACGGACAGTTACAGGCGAACGAACGCGAGAGGATGTTGATGAACATGAGAGGCGCGCTGCCGATTGTGTTGGCGGAAGTGAATAAGACCTACGGCAGTGGTAGTGGTAGTGGTAACGTTACCGTTGAAGACGAGAGAAGCATGAGCGGGAGCGAGAGCAGCACGAGTGGTGGTGAAAGCGCTGAAGTCGTCGCCGGGTGGCAACCGCCGAGCGCGAAGAGAAGCAGCGGTGCTTCTCTGAAGAACGGAGGGGTGTTGTCCTCTTCAACCGTGCGAAAAGAAGTCTCTTCTTCTTCTGTGAAAGCAGAACGACCGAGCAATGTCGAAGATGTGAAAGATAAGAAGATGCCAACTGTAATTGTGTTTGACTTAGAAACGACCGGTTTATCGAAAGAACGCGATCGTATCGTTGAAATCGCGTGCGTGGATTTGTCCGACGCGGCGACTGCGAGCAACGGAACAGAGGTCAACAATTTTCAAACGTTAGTCAACCCGGGAAGGTTCTCAATTCCCTCGCACGTTCAAAAGCTCACCGGTATCACAAACGCGATGGTATCCGCGCCTGATATCCCGAGCTTCCAAATGGCTGCTGAACGATTCGAAGCGTTCATCGAAGCCGCGCGATTGAAAAATAAAGAATCTGGGGACGGCGCGTATAGCGGAGAAGTTTTGTTAGCCGCGCACAACGCGAGACAGTTCGACAGCTCGTTCTTGCAAAGAGAATATTGGAGACTCGGCCGCGAAATGCCTTCGCATTGGCGGTTTTTAGACACCTTACCCTTATCTCGATCTGTGCTGAAGAAATCGGGAAACACAAAGTTCACATTGGACGCTTTGAGAGAACACTACGCGATTACCATCAACGAAGGAGACATGATGCACCGAGCATTCACGGACGTTAAAGTACTTTCTAGAATTATTCACCAGCTTTTAGCCGATAACGAGAAAGCAAACACGCGCTTCTCGAAGGATAAAGTAGGATTGTTAGAATCATATTCGTTTTCGCTGGGCGATCCTGGTGCGGGATCTTTGAAAAGACAAATCGCCGCAGCGACATCATCGACGACGAGCGCGTCAGTCAATCAACCGTGGTTCTCCGGTGGTACGACGAGGACGTCCACTGGTGGTATTGCCGATGCCGTCGACGCTTGGGAAAATGTCCGCGCCATGAGCGGCGAGGACTTTGGTGACGATGAGGACTTCAACGGTGACGACGATTCTTCAATCGTGTACAACTTGAAGCAACAAAATAAAGAAGAATCCGAGGAGGCGAAAACTAGAAATCGTTTGAAGCGACCATTTTGGGCGCAAGCGGATCCAATCAACGGGTTTGCGCCACCAACGCTCGATTTTGCAAAGCTTTCGACCACGGATGAGAGCGATAAAGATCTTCAAGCGCTTCGCAACGACATAGACGCGTGGAAAGAGACGCCGATCCGAGAGGCGTTTGGCGCCGGGTCCTCCTACGAATTAGACGAGAAAACTTTGAAAGCGTTAGAAACCGAAGGCGTGGACACTGTGGAAGCTATATTGCGCGTCTGCCCGCGAAAATACCAGGAGTATTCGCCAATGTCCAACGATTTGCGACCGGGCACGGCGGTTTCGCTGCTCGGCCGGGTTGTCAGCGTCCAAGTCGCACCTTTCACTCGTGGACGGTCGAGACAACCAAACGTGATCACGTTAGAAACAGTAGCATCGTCCGAAAGCGACGAGCATGAAGGAGAAGGATGGGGCAAAAGTCCGCAACGGTTTAAGGTGAAAATTTGGGAATATTTGACCAAAGACGTCAAGAGTTCGTTGACTCGAGACGCGATTGTAAAAGTAAGAGGAACTTTAGGCAACTTCACTGGCTCAGAATTTTCTGTAGAGTCTGCGAAGATCTTAACGGACCCTCAAGATGTGACGCCAATCGGCGAAGCCGGCGAAGTCGTCGCCACCTACGCCAAGAAAGCGTCCATGACGAACGAAGAGTGGCACAAAGCTATCCCCCGCGCGCTTGAGTTTTTCTTGAAGAAACTCAAAGGCGATCCGTTGGAGGTTTCTTTAGGCAAAGAAAACGCCTTGTTGAAAGAGTTGCAACTCGTTTCGCACGCGGAAGCTGTCGCGAGCATTCACGCGCCGGCAACGGTGGAACAAGTCGCTCGCGCGAGAGAACGCCTAGCGTTTGAAGAGCTTTTGATTTTGCAAGTGCAGTTGATGGGTGAACGTAAGCGCTTACAATCGTTAGCCGCTGAGAATGAAGGCGAAAGCGAAAAGGAAGGCATATCCATCGTTTCCACGCACTTGTGCGACCAACTGCGAAAAGAACTCTCGTTTTCCTTGACGCGATCGCAAGACCAAGCTTTGGAGGAGATTTTAACCGATATGGCTGGTCCGGCGCCGATGTTGCGATTGCTTCAAGGTGACGTCGGGTGTGGTAAAACCGTCGTTGCTGCGTTGGCGTTACTCGCAGCAGTTGGTGCGGGACACCAAGGCGCTCTGATGGCTCCGACGGAAGTTTTAGCCAATCAGCACTACAAAACCTTATCGGACTTGTTGAGAGAAATGGGCCCAGACGCGCCAAAGTGCGAAATCATCACTGGGAGCACGAAGCAAAAAGAGTTGAAACTGATTTACGAGAAGATTGAATCTGGAGACATTTCCATCGTCGTCGGCACGACATCGTTAATAAACGAAAACGTGAAATTTAAATCGCTCGGTTTAGCTGTAGTCGACGAGCAACATCGCTTTGGCGTTAATCAACGCGCGAAACTCCTCTCCAAAGGCGGGGAACCGCCGCACATGTTGACCATGTCCGCAACGCCCATTCCGCGAACATTAGCGATGACTAAATTTGGCGAGATGGCGTTATCCGTCATAGAAGAGAAACCCGCAGGTCGTTTGCCAATCTGGACGAAAGTTCTCGACCCGCCTGAACACGAAGTCGCGTTTGAAGCCATCCAAGAAGAAACGCAAAGAGGCGGTCAAGCTTACGTCATCTTGCGTTACGTCTCGGACAAAGATACGGAAAAGAATCAAACGAAAGGTGCGGAGGAAGAGTTCGAGCGCTTAAAGCTGAAACTTCCAAACGTCAAGTTTGGTCTTTTGCACGGCCAACTCTCCTCCGAGGAGAAACAAAGCGCGCTAGATCTCTTCGCCAGCGGAGAAACGCAGTGTCTCGTCGCCACCTCCGTCGTCGAAGTCGGTGTGGACGTCCCGAACGCTTCTCTAATCGTAATCGACGCCTCCGGTGGCGGTGGTTCCGGTGGTTTCGGCCTCGCCGCTTTACACCAACTCCGTGGTCGCGTCGGTCGCGGCTCTCGCCAGTCCCGCTGCTTCCTCCTCAACACGCCAAACCCGGACGAAGACCGCGAAGAGCGCGCTCGCGACCGACTCGCCGTCCTCGAAAAAACCAACGACGGCTTCCGCGTCGCCGAATCGGACTTACAGCTTCGAGGTGCCGGCGATCTCTGGGGATCCAAACAGTCCGGCAACAGTGTTGAACTGTTCCACGCCAGTTTAGCCACGGATTTATATTTGCTCGAAAGCGCTCGCAAAGCGGCGGCGGAGCTCGTCGCCGCGAGCGAAGTCGAAACGTCAACGAAATCCGCGACGCTCCCTGCACCCGTGCAAATCGCGCTCGAGAAAAGAGCTGTCGTAGATTTAACCTTAGAGGCTAAGTTTTAAAAAGCTTTATGATATACACATATATAGCGTGCGTCGTGCGCTTCCTTTTTTATTACTTTTACATACAGGTTGATTTTTTTTACTTTTTTCCGCTCTGATGAGAAAGATTCCACTCTCTCGAAGAGACGCTTTTTCCTCGTTTTCCCTCGTCACAGAAAAAGAATAGGATGGGGTGCGTCTCCTCCTCTCCGAGCGGCAGCGACCGCGCGGCGGCTTCGCAATCGTCGGTGGAGGTGAACGCAGCCGGTGCCACCGGTGGTGTTTCTTCTTTCTCTTCCTCGCGAGGAGGAGGAGGAGGAGGAGGAGGAGACTTTGAGAGAACGGACGACTTTGCGTTTTTGGCCGGTGGGGAAGAAAAAAAGCGCAACATCACCGTCAACGGCGCGAACGCGCGCAAGGACGCCGCTGCCTCTTTAATGAACCAGGGAACGACGACGACGACGACAACAACAACAACATCAACGACGGGTTTACATGGTCATCCTCCCTCGGAACGCGCGAACAACAATAACATTAACAGCGCTGTTTCGTCTTCTTCAGGAGGAGGAGGAGGAGGAGGAACGACAACAACCACCGCTTTTTTGCACAAACAACAACCGCAGAGAAGAGGAATATTAAAAAGCGCCAGTCACGATCGATTGGGATCGAACAATCAAACGACGCCACCGCCGTCACCAAACTACGAGTTTTTGTTATCGAACGCGGTGAGTTTGCGGGAGGATGATACCTCGAAAGAGACGACGACGACGACGAATAATAATAATAATAATAATAATACGAGCGGTAGTAGTCGGTTGAAGAAAGCGAGCAGCGCGGGGACGTTACAGATTGACCTCTCTCGAGTGCAGCACCACGGGAACAATAATTCCGCGGAGGAGACACAGAACACGACGAGTAGTGGCGCCTCTAGTCCGGAGAGAAACAGCGAGTCGTCGAATATATTTTCGAGACTTCCTCCGTCTCCGACGGGGACTAGAAGCGGCGTGAAGCGGATATCCTTCGCCACAGATTTAGTGGAGGTGATGGATGACGACTCGCTGGTTGAAGAAGAGGAAGAGGAGAAGACTAGGCACTGGTCGACGAGTTTGTTTCGAGGGAGTAAGAGAGATAGCGAGGATTTAGCGGAAGAGATTGCGAACGCGAAGAGAGGAGAGAATAGTAATAGTAACAAGATTCTCGGATTGAAGAATAACATTTTTAGAGCAAGCGGCGGTGGCGGTAGTGGCCGTATCATGAACGTGGATAACTCGTTCTCATCGGAGGATATCGACGTCGCGAAAATGTTTGAAAATGAAGATACGACGACGGAAAATGGCGGTGGAAACGATAATTTTGAAGACGAAGACGACGAGGAAGAAGAGTATTGGTTCCACGGGATTTCCGTGAGTACGCAGAGAGCTCGGTCGGAGGTGTTACACGCGCGTTTGCAAGCCGCAGAAGGCGAGGCAGAACGTTTGAGAGAGAACGCAAACGAGAGTAGGAAAAAGTTAGTAGAATTAATCATCTCGGCTGGGATCACTCGGGAGGAGTTGCAACCAGAAATTGAAGATTTGAGAGAAGAAATCCGTAAAGGTAAGAAATCTGGACGGACTTCGAGCGTGGAAACGATGGAGATCCAAGAGGAAGAAGGAGAGAAGCCCTTTGTGTACGACAGCGAGCGTATCGCAAACTTATTGCACAACTTTTTGGAAAAGATTGAAAGCTACGATTCAACCACCTCTGCGGCGGCTAGCGGGGGATCCTCTCCAACTAACACCGGTAACAACACGTCACTCGCGGCGGCGTCCTCACATCCGGGAGAGCGACAACAGCCCGTCGCTTTGACTATTTTAACGCATTGGGCGAGAACTGGTGATGCCGAAGCCGCGTTATCGAGAGCAGAGTTGGAAAAGTCGCGTTTGGCACATTCAAGCGCAAAGTGGACGTTACAATCTGCCATGCAAGCGGTGAAGGATACCATGACGAGAGAAACCGTCGTGAAGGAGAAATTAAAACGCAGACAGAAAATCTTGGAGATAGCAACCAAAAGAAAAGAGTTAGCGCACGAAGATTTGAAAACCGCGGAGAATCGATTGGAGCACGCGCAAGAAATCCGGACAAACATGAACGTCGCGTTGGCAAAAGCCGTCGGAGATTTTGAAACGTCAAAAGCCGCTCTGGTCTTGTGGAAAAAAAGGCGCAATGGTGCGATGATGACGTTTAAAGACGCCATCAACGAACTAACCGAGGAAACGGTCATTGAAGTTAATTCTAAAACGAAGGAGTTTTTCACGAGAGCGACGAAAGCTTCTGAGGCGTTATCATTAGCGTACACCGCGTTAGGCGAACGATTACAAAGGGCACTCGATGAAGGCTCGAGACATCGTCCAGAACCGAAAGATGAACAGAATTCACGCGCGTTGAACAACGACGCTCGGGCGGCGTTCGTCGCACACAATCGCGCGGAACAAGCCATGAACGCGCCGATTTCCTTGCATTTTGCCAAACTCAACGCGTTAGAATCATCCACAAGACACTTGTTAGCTGAGTGTGAAGAGCAAGTCACCAAGGGCATCTCGCAATTCTACGAAGCCTTTCGCGTGGAACGAGAAGCGAGAGAGAAGTCGGAAACGGCAAACTTGGACGCGAAGATTTGCGAGACGACTTTAGAGGTTGCGCAATCCTATGCGCGAACCGCGGACAGAGCGTACGATGACGCTTTGTATTTCGCGCAAAGCACAATGGAACAAGAAATACGGGAAGTCAACGAAGCGATGATTGTGACGAAGCGTCGATTAGAGGAAGCAAGACAAAACGAGCGATCGGCCCAAGCGCAATTGTCCGAATCGATTGCGAGATGGGGTAAAAAGAAAGCGCTGATGGGTAAAGATAACGCTAAATCTCCATGGAGAGCTGTCACGAGAGCAGTGAACGACGTTCACGAACTTTCTACCGTCATTCGAGGACGGGAGATGATTGCAAAACCCGAGGACGATAAAGTGCCGTTCCCCGTGCATTATTTGAAAGACGAAGATGGGGTCATGAAGACTCAAATGAGCATGGAAAGCATTCCAGAAATGCACACCAACTCGAAAGTTTCGTTCAATATGTCCGAAAGTCCTTTACATCGTTCGTTTTCCAACAATATCAGCAATAATAACGCCACGCAACAGCACTATCAAAGCGGTTCTCCCTCAACGACTGCTGCTGCTGCTGCGAACGGAGAACAAGGCGTCGGCGGCTCGATGCTTCGCCCAACCGATTCGCAAGCGTCCATTGCATCCACAAACTCCGACCTTGAAAGTCTCATGCAGACATTATCGGGTGGAAGTTTAACTGCACCAGAAGCAAAAAAGCGAACCCCTGTGCTCGATAAAATCGATAAGCAAGCGGAGGAGTACGAGAACGAAGCCGATGTTGTCCGCGCCACTCGCATGGTCGAGTTGAAAGCTCGAGAGTCGGTAGAAGACTTCAGCGGGCACGCGCACCAAAACGGTACGTTTTATTAGCGCATGCGTCTCCATACGTTCATACTGTAATTGTTCATATATCATTATTTTGTATATTATCAGGATTAAAAACATTGTATTCTTCATCTTTGTCGTCGCCCAGCGAGACGCGCAAAAATTATTATTGCGAATCGCAGCGCAAAGAACTTTTTTAAAAAACAACTCTCTTTCTTCTTCTCACATAAATGTAAACATACATATATTAAAGCTTCGCTTCTTCTTCTCAACCTTTGATGTCAAAAGCCACACCGGTCTTGTACGTCTTACTCGCCAAATGCGCTTGCACCACCACGTTCGCTTTCGCGCCGTCGCAAATCGAGAATTCCTTCGCTAAATCCACCGTCCCTTGGCTGTTGTACACCGCTCGCGCTCCAGAGTTGGAGTTTTGCAAACCGACCGCGTACGCCAAAGACCCTGAACTTCTTCCAACGACGCACTCAATCGCACCGTTTACATCTGCGCTCAATTTTGTGCTCATTCCAAACTTCAAACGGTCGAGACCGTTATCGGCAGCCACGGCGTAGGTAGTGTCGCCTTGGCACTTTTGCAGCGCTACCCCGTACGATTGGACAGCCCCGGAGGTTGTCAGCATCCCATCCACGCCAACAGACGTCCCGTTACCCAAAACGTCCGAGCAAACGTTCACGGACACCGCGTTCGGCGATGGCAACGCCATCTCACACTTCACTCCAACGCCCCCCGTCGCGTATTGCAAACTCGCTTTTTCCAGCACGTTCGCTTTCAATTGGCCGATTTCAGTCACGTTCCCCGTCTTCAATTCAACTTTCATCCCGCTCAAAACGATATCTGTCGCGGTTAACGTCGCCAACACACTTCTCGCGTTCGCATCTAAAACGATGTCTGCTTTGATCCCATCGATCACATCGCGAGTGATGGTCGTTTTGTTCGACAACGACGACGAAGAGGTGTTGACGATGGTCTCCGATTTCGTCGAGCTTCCCGGCTGCGAGACAGTTATTTTATCGACCAATTTTAAATCTTTCGTGAGGACGTTGGATATAGATTTGCCGATTTCGGAGAAGTACGTCGCCATTATTAGTTTGTTTGTCGTCGGTTTGATTTGTCGTGGTGTGTTATGCTCGTGCGCGCGAGTATATCGTGAGGTCTGATTAAAACACACGAGAAGAGAGTTAGTTAATTGAGAGTCAGAAACTGAGGGTTTTTAATGCTGACTCACCCCAGGAAAAAATGTTAGAACCCCTCTTATACATTCACAGAGCGCGAACACGCGACGAATATACGAACAATAAAATTCAAATTATAGTACCAATGGTGTATATTTGTTGTATATTATAAATTAAAAAGTCACATATCTTTTTCGTCGTGTATCGTGTACTTATCTATGGTATGGTAATTTCTGTTGTTATATGTGTGTGTGTGTGTGCGTGTATTTTATCACCGCCTGCCCGGCCCGGCGCCGGCGCCGTAGTAGCCTCGACTCACCGGCGGGGTGGTGCCGTATTGCTGAGAGGAGGAGTACTCTCGAGTGGTTTGACCGCCTTTCGTGGTGGTTCTCGTTTCTGAAGTATCTCTGTACAACGGTCTGCTCTCGTCGTTGTTGTTCATTGTGTTACTACCCCCGTATCCCCCGCTATTTCTTCTAGACGATCGTCTCAATCGATATCGAACCCATCGTCGGTACGCCGCGCGCAAAATCAGGTAGATGACGACGACGGCTACGCCACCCATAACGGCACCGGTAATCGCGTCCGCTTGGCCAATGGTGAGGTTAAAAGCATCCACGAGCCAGTCGCGACCGCGTTCAAATGCGAACTCGATTTTGTTGGCGGTCCAGTGGATGGCGTTGCGCACCGGTTTCGGTAGGAAGCCAAAGTATTCGTCGTATTTGTTCTTGCGCTGCTCGATTAAGACGACCCCGACATCGTTCACTAGCGCCTGAGCCCCAGTCGCTTGAAGTCGAGACACGATGGCGGCGAGAATGTCTGGGTCGGAGAAGCGTTCGGCGATGAGAAGCTCTTGCGCGTCGACGTCATCGGTCATCACAACGATGCGGATTTCCGTCGCAGTTTCCACAGTATTCGTCGTCGTCGTCGTCGTTTCTGTCGTTTCTGCCGTTTCTTCAGCCATGGATGCCGCAAAGTTTTTGCTCTTGGCCATAGCCATGGGTTTTGCACTCGATGCTTTTGCCGCGGTGGAAGAGGATGAAGATGCTTTTTTGACGTTCGCAAACGACTTCGAAGTGCTCTTTCTGCTCGCCAAGGCTGAGTTCAAAGTCGCGTCTTTCTTTGCTTTTACTTTATTGATGTACTCGTTCAAGTAGTCTCGGTCGTCGACGCTTGTCTTTGCCGCGAGCGCTTTTCGGGGAGCACCAGAAGAAGATGCGCCAAGCTGAGGTCGTGATTGCGCCAAACCGAGTGCAGCAGCGCGTCTTGCGATAGATCGGCTTCTCAATACCGCTTCTTTCGCTCTCGCTTTGACATCTGCGACGTTCTTCTTCGGCGCTTTTGCCAATGCGGCTTCTTCTTCGCCCAAGACGTAATCTCTTATGGACACGAAGATCACGTCTTCCGTAGTAACGTCCAATGCCTCGGCAAAGACGCTCTTCGCAGCAATTTCATCTTCCTCCGTGAAGTTCGCCGCCGTGACGCCTTTCAAGACAAACTTTGTTTCCACGGCTTTGCCTTCATCGACGGCGAGCAGCGCAGCGGAGATTTCATCAATCGTTTCTTGAACTGGATACGACTCGCCCTCGCTGGAACCCTTCGCTTGCGATTCGCGACGAAGATCAATACCTTTCGACGCGCTGACATCGACTTCAACGATTGGGTCGTTGACATCGACGATATTGTTCGAGTCTCGATTCTTCATAGTCGTAACGATTGATTTGTCTTCGTTTGCATTCGTCATGGCATCTGCCACCGCTGGCGGCGTACCAGCTGGCACTTCAACTTCTTCATCGTCGTTGCCAGAGAAGATGCTGCTAGGTTCGCTGCTGCTGCTGCTGCTGCTGCTGCTGCTGCTAGGTTCACTGCTGCTGCTGCTGCTGCTGCTACTGCTACTCGAAGTCGTCGTCGTCGAAGATGAGGACGAAGAGGACGAAGTAGAGGAAGGAGAAGAAGTATAACTCGAAACGCTCGAGCTTGAATCCGTCGGAAACGACACTTCAGACTTCAACACCGATTGCACCTCGTTCTCGCTGTCTTCTGCAGTCGAGGCGAGATCTTCGTCGCGGGTATCTTGGTCGTTGATTACTTCTTTCAATACTTCTTTTGATTCTTCGATGGCTCCATCGATATCCTCGACCGTCGCTGCTTTGTTTGTGTACGGCGTACCCGTGGCGTCGAGGTTCTCCTTCTCCGCCTCGATTTCCTCCGCGCGGTGTTGCAAATTTTGCTCCTGGAGCTTAAATATCTCACTCATGGCGTTCGCTTCTTCGACCAATTCAATCTTCTTATTAATCAAGTCCAATTCTGCCAACTTTGCTTGCCTTTCATCCATCTGGTCGACGGTCTCGCCGAGCGTTTGAATCTCCTCTTGCAACTGCTCTTTTTCAGATTCGTAGGTGGACATTTGCATTTGCAAACGCGAGTTCTCCGCCTCTAATACTTCTTTTTCGGAGTTTGCTTGCGCGTGGTCACTTTCAACTTTACTCAGGGCGACTTTCGAGGCAGTGATCTCATCGTTTGCATCGTCTAATTGCTTGGACAATTCTTCGACGTCGTCTTTGTAGTTTTCCGCGTCTTCCTTCGCGTTCTTGTAGTCAGAATACACCTCATCAATCTGTCCTTTGGCTTCGTCCAACTCATCTTCCTTGTCCTCCAAAGCAGTTTCGGCTTCTTCCAACTTGGCTTGCAACTCTTCAATCTGAGAGGCTAAGTCTTCGGCTTCGGAGGTGTCCGGCTGCGGCACACCGGCAGCGTCAGCTTTCACTGCCTCCGACGCGTCGTTCAACTCGCTCATTTTCGACTCCAACGCCTTGTACTCTGATGAGGTCGAAGACATCTTTGACATCGCGTCCATCACTTCCGTTTGTTGCGCCATGATTTCATTTTGCGCGTTGATTGCTTCCAACTTAGTCGTCAACTGTTCCAACTTGTCCTCCAATTCTTCTTGCGTCATCGGCTGCTCCGTTTGAATCGCATCGAGCTTGGTTTGCGTGAGCATCTTTTCTTGCTCCGCGATGCGAATCTGTTGCTCGATCTGCTCGACTTTGTCTTGCGCTTCCTCGATTGCGATTTGCTCTTCCAAAGTGTTGTTCTCGTCTTTGACGTCTTCCAACTCTTCTTTAATCTCGTCGCAATCGTCTTGACTCATCCCGGCTTTCGCTTCGCGAGTATCCTTGGGCGTAAATCGGCTCATGATGGAGGCAACTTTCGGTCGCACAGACGTGTGCGATACAGAAAACGGATTCGTCGCGTATGGGTGCGCGACAGAAACTCTCGACGATGTTGATCGAGTATCATATCCCGTCGTCGACTGTTTACCGTCGCTCGATCTCGATGCGAACATGTTCGCGTACTTTGCCGCGATTGAATTCTTGTTCGATGACGCAGATTTACCAGACGTAGACGCGTCGCGACTGTACAAAGATCGAGCCGAAGAGAGTAAGTCTGAACGTAAAGACGTAGACGCAGACGTAGATGCAGACGTAGATGCGGATGCAGATGAACTAGCACGTGGTCTCAAATATTTTTGCGCGCTCGGCGACAGCGAACGCATGGAGTGCGAAGTCGTGATCGGCACGTATTTGGACTTTTGCACGGTAGTCGCGGTGAGAGAAGATTCCTTCGAGCCCGTCGCTGCCATTTTTGAGGACGACAAGGACTTTTCCGTCTCTTCGCTCGCCTCTTTCAACAGCTTCTCGGCTTCAACTTCCATGTCGATCGAAGAAGAGGTCGAAGTAGAAGCTTTAAGGGTAGAGGCGATCGGCTTCTTCTCTTCTCCTTCATGCTCAACTTCTTCTGCATCTAAATCTTCTCCATTCACCGTCTTCCCAGACTTCAAGGAGGACTTCAAATCCTCCAAAGATGGATCTTCGTCCGCGCGGGCATCGAGCGCCGTTTTCACCGCCGCGGAGAGATCGCGTTCACCGCCGCTCGTCGCCGCGGAAGAAGAAGTCGCGGAGGAAGCAGCGGCGTCCGTAGAACCACTCTTCGTCGAAAAGTACGCGTCCAACGCGTCTTTATCTGAAATGTTATCTTCTGATTCTCTGCGCGCTCTCAATTCTTCCGCGCTTCGCGCAATCTTCGCGTCCGCCGCCGCTTCGCCTTTCGCCTCGGGCGCCGTCGCCGTGGAAGAAGCAGAAGCAGAAGCAGAAGAAGAAGAATCATCAGCCTTTGACGACGACGACGACGACGACGACGGCGAATCGAACGAAAAGTACCCGTCCAGTTTCTTCATCGTCTCGTCCGTCTCTCGATCGTCTTTTTCTCTCTCCGAATCGCCCTCGGACAAGTCAATCTTCGAAGAAGAAGAAGAAGTAGTACTCGAGCCTAATTCTCCCGAAGAAGAAGAAGACGCGGCTTCATGGCTCACCCCAACGACGGTCGGCGGTTTCGGGGGCGGTAAAACATCGCCGAGCTTCGCGGTCTTCCTCTTCTCATCTCTGCTTTTACTGTTGCGGTAACTGTTCGCGTTTTTCTCATCGTATCGTCGCGACGACGACGACGCTTTTCCCGAAGAAGATGTCCTCGACGACGACGACGACGACGATGATGCCGCGAAGCCGCGGGTCGACGCATCGCCTTCTCTGTGCAAAGACGAAGAAGAAGCGATTTGGGACGTTCGTAATTTCGCTTCAACGCCGACGGCAGAAGAGGAACAACAACATCCAGCGGCGACGACGACGACCGCCCCCGCGAGTTTGAGCGCAGAAGGTGTCGTCGTCCTCGTCGTCGTCCTCCTCCTCTTCTTCGTCGAGTTGTTATTCTTCACGTTCATCATCGTGCGTGTTCTGCAACAAAAACGCTCCGTTTGTGTGTCTGTCGTTTTTTTACTTTAGAGGGAAGAAGAAAAAAAGTCAAAAAAAAAAAAAAAAAAAACCCTAAAAAAAAAAAAGTTTGCAAAACCCTAAACAAAAAAGTTTTTGCTCCTCGAGGGGGGTTTTTTGCTCCTCGTTTTGGGTGTTAGTGTACACAAAAAGAAGCGAATAAATAATGGCGCTGAGAAGAACCATCGGAGGTGAGGAAACTCGACGACGGACGACGCGATGATTGGCGACCGTTTGCACGTGGCGGCTTCTTTTTTCTCGTTCGAAGCGGAAGAGGGAGGGGTGGTGGTGGGGGAGAGAACGCGGAGTGGTCTCTCTCTCTCTCTCCGATCCTTTTTTTTGCTCTCTCTCTCTCTCTCTCTCTCTCTCTGCTTTTTCTCGACGCGCGCTCTCTTCTTCGCTTTGGAACCGGGAAGATGCTTTCTTCTTCTTCTTCGTCCTTCTTCCTTTTACGCGCGATAACTCTCTCGCTGACTGTCGCTTCCTTTTTTTTGTGCACAGACGTCGCCTTGCGCGCGCAAAGATTACAGCAGCAGCCAGCCGCTGCTGCTGCTGCTGCTGCTTGGACCACGACCAGCTTTACCACCT
>Ga0255753_1001496_pt1 | contig 27836 bp, 22 predicted proteins | sample 041ome_10_FD_179953 | JGI IMG/M metagenome (GOLD analysis project Ga0255753, IMG submission 179953) | Coastal salt marsh microbial communities from the Groves Creek Marsh, Skidaway Island, Georgia - 041412US metaG (version 2) | ecosystem: Environmental > Aquatic > Marine > Intertidal zone > Salt... | reverse complement strand
CCAACTGAAGCTCGATGACATCATGCGGCCAGCCTTGTTCATGCAATATAGTTGACGCGGTGCTTCTGAAGCCATGTGCCGTATGCTTGTCCTTGTAGCCCATACGTTTAAGTGCCATATTAACTGTGTTTTCAGACATTGGCCTATTAATACTGGTGACACAGGGGAAAAGGTATTTAGAAGCCCCTGCCTGCTTTTTTATGTCTTGGAGAATGCGTAATGCCTGCTGCGACAAAGGAATGATATGGACTACCCTCATCTTCATTTTTTCTGCTGGGATTTTCCACTCTCTCTTTTCAAAATCAATTTCAGTCCACTCGGCATGGCGCAATTCCCCTTGACGAACGAATACTAAGGGAGCTAATTTCAAAGCCTGTTTAGTCAAGTATGCGCCCTCATAATTATCAATATCGAGAAGCAATCGGGCAAAATCGGCTGGCGCAGTAATACTCGAATGGTGTTTAACCTTAACTGGTGTTAAAGCCCCCTTAAGCACTAAGCTAAAATCTTTCATCATCCCAGTATTGCTGGGCTTTCCCTCGATTCTAGTCCGTACTCCCTTACCCTAAAAACCCCCTTAATTTTCCTATTTTTTCTCCTGAAACCCGCCTTCTCCTGAAAAGCACGTACTTTAGAAGATGAAGTACGTCCCTGGAACCCCTGTATTTATAAGGGTTGTTCATCGTGGTGGTTGTCCCCGTCGATGCCTAGCAAAGGGAGCGTACTAAAACTTTATGAGTCATTTGTCATATTGGCTCTGCTTTGTTGTAGGCGCATCACTGCACGACGCATACTGGGCTCTATGCCACTTCAAAACGGGTTAGACCTATTGCTATGACTGCTATTTCAACTATGGCAGGTCTTGTGCCAATTATGCTGAGCCAAGGTACAGGCTCTGATGTTACGCACCGCATTGCTTCACCCATGTTGGGCGGTATGTTAACGGTAATGATTTTGAACCTATTGGTGTTGCCGGTGATCTATAGTTTTGTTTTACAGTGGCAACAAGCAAATAAGGCGCGATTGGTTTCGACAAGGCTTGAAAAGACTTGACTGTAAAATCTATGGATTACTTAAACTTTAATTCCTCTACAGCGCTACGAATAATCCGCCAAGAGCCACTTAATGCAATACCTGCAATGAAGACAGCAACGATTAAATCCGGCCATTTTGTTTGAGTAAAAAATACTGCGCCAGCAGCCAATATTACTGCAATGTTAGTCAGCGCATCATTACGACTACAAATCCACACTGACATACGATTACTATCACCTTTACGATACTTGTACAGTAATAAGGCAGAGACAACATTGGCCATCAGTGCCAAAAAGCCGATAGTTCCCATTACCTCGGCTTTAGGCAATCCGACAGTAAATGCCTGATAAAAGGTGCTGCCCATAATCCATAGGCCAAACAAACCCATTGCACTGCCTTTAATCAAACTAGCTTTAGCACGAGCAGTTAAGGATTTATTTAATACAAAAATGGAAATGGCATAATTGGCAGCATCACTGAAAAAATCCAGTGCATCAGCAAGCAATGCCTGTGAACCAGAATACACTCCTGAGATAATTTCAACGACAAACATTGAGGCATTAATAAGTAAAATTACCCACAATATTTGTCGGTATCGACAGTCCCACCCATGTTGGTTTTGTATTGGCTCACAACAGTTATCAGACATTGATTTTCTCCTATTATGCTTCTTGTATTCGTTCTTTTTTATGGAATAAGCGATAAAGCGCAGGCAACACCACTAAGGTTAATATTGTTGACGATATAATTCCGCCAATCACGACCGTTGCCAAAGGCCGTTGAACCTCTGCGCCTGTGCCTGTATTAAGTGCCATTGGAACAAAACCAAGACTCGCAACCAACGCCGTCATCAGAATAGGTCTAAACCTTGTCAGTGCGCCTTCGATAATAGCGTCATCCATCTTGGCACCTTGATCAAGTAAAGTACGGATGAAAGACACCATCACGATACCATTAAGCACGGCTACACCAGAAAGTGCTATAAAACCAACACCCGCAGAGATAGACAGTGGAATATCCCTTAACCACAGTGCAACAACACCACCTGTTAATGCTAATGGAACACCTGAGAATATAAGCAAAGCTGCACGGCCAGAACCAAAGGCCATAAAAAGAAGAACAATAATTAGCAGAAAAGCAACAGGAACAACCACCATCAAGCGTTGCTTTGCAGAAATAAGTTGCTCAAATGTTCCACCATATTCCACCCAGTATTCAGCAGGAATCTCGACGTTATTATTGACTGCAACCTTCACTTCCTCAACAAAGCTGCCCAGATCGCGATCGCGTACGTTCGCTGTAATCACAACTCGACGCTTACCGTTTTCACGGCTTATTTGGTTTGGGCCATAGGCAATTTCCAATGTTGCAACTTCTTTGAGTGGCACGTAATTAGTCGCGGCTTCTGAGTTTTTAGATAGTGGCAATGGAATGGGTAGATACTCCAACACTTCGATATTAGTACGTAAATGTTCAGGTAATCTCACGACAATATCAAAGCGACGATCCCCTTCAAAAAGCTTGCCTGCTTCTCGTCCGCCCATAGCCATTTGCACAATATCCTGTACATCAGCCATATTAAGGCCATATCGATCAAGTTTAGCGCGATTAGGCAAAATGGATAGAACGGGTAAACCTGTTGCTTGCTCAATCTTCACATCCGAACCGCCTGGAATCTGCTTTAATGTCGCTTCTATTTTTTTTGCAGTTTCCAGCATGATATCAATGTCATCACCAAAAATTTTAACAGCCAAATCACTACGCACGCCAGAGATAAGCTCATTAAATCGCATTTGAATCGGCTGTGTGAACTCGTAATTGTTACCAGGCACTTGCTTTGCAATTGCCTCCATCTCACGTACCAATTCAATTTTGGTTTTAGAGGGATTAGGCCACTGGTCTCTAGGCTTAAGCATAACAAAAGTATCTGCAACACTGGGCGGCATTGGATCGGTCGCAACTTCTGGTGTGCCGATTTTACCGAATATCTCACGCACTTCAGGAAATTCTTGTTTGATGCGTTTTTCCAACGTGGCTTGCATAGCAACAGATTGGCTAAGACTGGTGCCAGGAATTCGCAAGGCATGAAGTGCAATATCACCTTCATCAAGATTTGGAATAAACTCTGTACCCATACGTGCTGCTAACAGAATACTTAATACAACCAAAATGGTTGCACCTAAGACAATCTGCTTTGGTCGGGCCAAGCTCCATCGTAGAAGGGGTCTGTACCAAAGCTTTGTTTTGCGAATCAACGCACTTTCTTTTTCCTCTACTTTACCCGTGACAAACAATGCAACTGCCGCTGGCACAAAAGTCAGTGACAAGACAAGTGCGGCAAGTAATGCTATCACCACTGTAAAAGCCATTGGGTGGAACATCTTACCTTCAACCCCTGTCAGTGCAAAAATGGGCAAGTACACGACAGTAATGATAATCACACCGAAAATACTGGGCTTAATCACTTCTGTTGTGGCATTAGCTGTCAGCTTAAAACGCTCTTCTTGTGTTAATAAACGTCCTAATTGATGCTGTGCCATGCCAAATCTTCGGATACAGTTTTCAATAATGATCACTGCACCATCAACGATTAATCCAAAATCCAAAGCACCAAGGCTCATCAAGTTGCCTGATACCTCTCGTTCAACCATACCTGTGATGGTCATTAACATTGAAATCGGGATGACAATGGCTGTTATGATTGCAGCACGAATATTGCCAAGTAACATAAATAAGATCACGATGACTAATAACGCACCTTCCAGTAGATTTGTTGCGACTGTATCAATTGTCCTATCTACCAAGTCAGTACGGTCATAAACGGCTTTTGCAATAACGCCATCGGGCAAGCTGCGGTTAACCTCAACGAGCTTATTAGCAACACGTTGTGACACAGCACGGCTATTTTCTCCCATTAACATCATTGCCGTACCAAGTACAACTTCTTCACCATTTTGTGTGGCGGCACCTGTACGAAGGGGATGACCTAATGCAACATCGGCAAGCTGTCCAATGCGAATGGTCAACTCATCTTTTTTGGTAACGATGATATTGCGAATATCATCAAGATTATTGATTTGGCCAGGTATGCGAATCAAATATTGCTCACCATTTCTTTCGATATAACCTGCACCAACATTTTCGTTGTTGCGTTCCAAAGCATTAATCACATTATGTATGGTGAGATCATAAGAAAGTAAACGATCAGGATAGGGTAAAACATGAAATTGCTTTTCATATCCCCCAATAGAGTTCACTTCGATAACACCTTTGATATTACGTAATTGCGGTAAAATCACCCATTCTTGCAATGTCAGCAGATCCATAGTTGTATATGCTGAGCCATCTTTTTTCTTGATTTTAGGATCAACCTCTACAATATACATAAAGATTTCACCCAACCCTGTTGCAATTGGGCCCATCTCTGGATTTAAACCTTCTGGTAGGGCATCTTTAATTTGTTGTAAACGCTCATTAATAAGCTGACGAGCAAAATAAATATCCGTGTCTTCTTCAAACACAACGGTTACTTGGGATAAACCATAGCGCGACAGGGAACGTGTGTAATCAAGCTTTGGAATACTTGCCAGTGCTGTCTCTACTACAAACGTGACACGTTGTTCCATCTCCAATGGAGAATAACCTGCGGCTTCTGTGTTGATTTGTACCTGCACATTGGTGATATCAGGAACAGCATCGATGGCTAAACGGTTAAAGTTGTAGACGCCAAGGAGCATTAACCCTAATACCATAATTAACACCAACCATCGATGTCGAATAGAAAAATGAACGGTATGCTCTAGCATGGAAATATTTTCTGTTGGTTTAGTGGCCATGGCTTGCTCCTGATTTTTCAATATCAGCCTTAATGAGGAAGCTATTTTCTGTGACATATTCGGTATTTGGTTTTAAGCCACCTAATACTTCTACGAATTTGCCATCGTTATCACCTAACTCAAGCATACGAACTTCATAGGTTTCGCCAACTTTAGCGAATACAACGGTAAAATCACGAAAGCGCTGTAATGCCGAAACCTTGACGGCGAGTGGCACTTTTTTTTCATTAACTAAGACATCACCTTGTATTGTCATTCCTGGTCGCCATTGTCCCTCTTTATTGCTAAGCGGTACGATTGCCAATACAGTCTGGCTTAAAGGATCGGCTGTTGGTAATAACATTTTAATAGGCGCTTCATTAGATTTTTCATGTTGCGCACCATTACCGCCAAAGACACGCACATGAGTCATTTGCCCTTGTTGAACTTTGTTTAAATCTGTTGGGAAGACGTGGAATTCAGCCCAAACCTGAGATAAATCAGCAATGGTAAAAAGCGGTTCGTCTTTTGCCACATCACCTATATTGGTATTGCGTGCCAAAACAACACCATTAGTTGGTGCAACCACTTTATAGGTTTTTAGGCTTTCGTTACTTTCAATAGTAGCGAGCACATGCCCTTTTTTTACTTGTTGCCCCCATGAGGCATTCACTGTTTTAACGATACCTGGGAAACGGGCTCTTACTTGGGACGTAGTGTTGCGATTAAGCGTTATACGTCCCGTCAGTCGCGCATATTGCGCAATTGTATTACTACTTGCTTTTTCAGTTTTCACACCTGCTTCTTTGGCAGACTTATCGCTAATCTCGGTTCGTCCTTCATAAGATGAAAATGACCATGTATGTGTTTTACCTTGGTAAGTTGCCTTCATTTTTACATCAAAGGAATGTGGCTCGGTAACCACACCTTCACCAACCAACACATCATCTTGTGGGGTAAAAGAAAAATGATTGACCTCACCATCTAAACGATGCAGCTCAATTGAAAGTGACACATCGGCAGGGTTTACCTCTTTGTCATCATCATAAGTATAGACACGAAATTGAGGGGGAACACCCTGCTCAAAAATAGTCAATTCAATTGCAAAGTCACCATCATGAAATATCTTGCCACGATGGGGGCCGCGTTCATTTTCTGTCTTATGATGTCCTTCATGATCGTGATGAGGTGATTCCGGTTCAGCTTGTACTTGTCCAAACATAAGTGGTGAGACAAATAGTGTAAGCATTAAAGTTATAAATGTTTTTCTTAAAATCATAATGACGCTCCTGTTGAAGTGGTAAGCCGTTCAACATTTGCTCGGCTTGCGTGATAAGTTTTCAAGGCATTGTGGTATTGTGCGCGTGCGCTAAACAATGTGCGTTGGGCATCAAGCACTTCTAAGTAAGTAAATTTACCTTTTTCATAACCACTACGTGCCAATTTAAAAGCTTTCTCTGCTGCGGGAAGTAATGATTTTTCTAAATGCTCTATCTTTGAAAAAGAGGTGTGCCATTGTTCCCAGTTCTCAACTAGTTGTTGCTCTAAAACTAATTGTGCTTGTTGTGCATCAGCTTGTGACTGAGTGACTTCTGCTTGAGCTTTAGCAATATTGCCGCTGTTTTGGTTTAGTATTGGAATAGGTAGTGATACACCAAAAATGAAAGCTTGCTCGCTATGGGCTTTAAAATCTCTGACACCTAAATTAAAAGTAGGATCAGGTATAGCTTGTGCTTTTTCCAATTCAAGTAACGCACTTTTCTCAACCTGTAAAAATCTAAGACGTTGTATATCAGGAATATTAGAAAATTTATCTTGGTAAACCTTTAAAAGTTCAGGGCCAGTTAGGTCAAAAAAATGGGCATGGTCAAGAGAAACATCTAACGTGGATGCACCCCAAAGTCGCGCCAACTTTTCTTTAGCAATGCGCAAGTCACGTTCTTCTTTTTCACGAGCTATGACACTGATTGCATGAGCCACTTCAGCTTTGCTTTGCTGAATATCTGGCTCTGCTGCGGCCCTAACTCTTTTAGAGACAATATTTAAAACATCTTTGGCTAATTGCTCTTGCTCAAGGGCTAATTTAACAGCTTCAGCTGCGGCTAAAACATCTGCGTAGGCAATATGCACATCACGCTCTAACGTCAACAATTCGGACAAAACACTAGCTTGAGTCGCTTTGTTTATTGCAGCGGCGACATTTTTTCTGGCTGGACGCTTACCGCCAATTTCTATGGTTTGTTTTAAACCATAAGTATACTCAGCGTTTCGAGTTCCACCAAAGTCGTCATCTCCGGCTATATTTTCTGCTTCAAAAGAAAGCTCGGGGTTTTTCCAGCTGCCAGCTTGCTTTTTTTGCCCTTCTGTTGCATCAAGTTTTGCTTGTACTGATTTCAAACGTGGTGATGCCTTAATAGCACGTTTAATAGCATTTGGTAGGGTCAATACAGAGCTGGTTTTATAAATTGACTCCACGTAGTTGTGAGAACCTGAAGAATGAGGTTCTTTCGCCAGTAATTGATGGGATAAAAGTACTGTAATCAAAAAAATAACAGCACTCATAAATCTAAAAAAAATGTGCATACTTACTCCTAAAGTGTCATTTATTTTCAAACAGCCTTTGGATAACCAAAGGTGTAAAATTCAGAAAAATGACTTAAGCAATAGGAGGGCGATACAAATCGAAGGGAATATCAGGTAAGCGTTGAGAGAGGACGTAAAAAGAAGATGGTTGCTTGTTCCCAAAAAGATTAGTCGAGGGTATAGAAGCAATAAACCCCTGTATATGTCCCCCATGGCAATGGCAACAATGTGAGCAATCTTGCTGAACATTTTGTGTAAGCGTCATTTGTTCACTATCCACTGAGTTGTCCTGAACAGATACCACTACTTCATTAGATTGATGAAACGAGTTAAACTGATGTACTTGATGCACGTCAAAAGCACTTGCGCTCATTTGAAATATAAACGACAGCATCAAGAATTTAATAGTAATTTTACGCACAATAATACTCAGTGTATTTCATGCTAAATATTGTAAAGAATTGTGGTGTGGTAGTAAACTACCTCGTACCACTCTTTATTGCAAAATCAATACAAACCTACCATTGGAAACCCACGCGCCAAAGCCTTGGATTTTCCTCTAGTCATGGTGCGGCTTTCTGGTAAACTGGGTTTCAGGGTGTTCAGTTCTATTTGAGTCTATGCACCGCCATTGACTTAAAACGAACTTTTATATGCTAGAAATGGCATAGCCTCAAAAGCCCAGCATTTGCGGGCTTTTTTGCTGTTTGCAATTGACTTCCTCTCTATAAAAACACCCCATTTTTCTCTAGTTTTCCTCCTATATATGCCCCTTTCCTGAAAAACACCGTACTTGGAAAAGCGAAGTACGGAGCTTTTAGTCATGGGAAATCAAGGGCTTGGCAATTGACCAGTTCGCACCAGTCTATGCCTGTCATTGTCAACCAGTAAGCTGGCGCAGCACATTATCAGCAGCTTTGATAACAAACCTTGCTTTGTATGCTTTCTCGCCTTCGTTCCAAGGCACAGGGTCTTCTGAGAGACCAAAGGTTTGTTTGAGCTTGTTCGCCAGTTCCTGCTTTTGTTTTTTGACGCGACCAGTGGCATCCTGATCTTGCCATGAGATGCTGCCACCTGTTGTGGCGAGAGAACGTAACAATGTCCACTGCAGCGTTGGCTTGCCGGAATTCTGGTTCTTCATCTTCAAGTGCTCGGGTTCTAGTCGTTCTTGAATCTGTCCGCATGAGACCAACAACATCTCTGTTGCGGTAAATTCGAATACAAATTGTTCCCATGTTGCGCCTGCTGGTGTCGGAAATTGATACTCTGATCCCGGCTTGGCTGATTTTGGCAATACCGTTTCCAGCCAATTGGAGACGATGGTTTGAGCACTGTCTTTCGCCGTGACCTTACCTGCGGCATCAACAGTAAGCACATCATCTATGCCTATGAGCTTGGATTTATGCCTGCTGCTCGCATCAGAGCTGGCATTGCTGATGAGGCTGCTGGTCGATGCAATTAAAAGAAACCTCTGATCAGCCATACACAGCTGATTGACGATTTTATCCAGCTGCGAAGATGTCTGGCCCAAAAAGCAATAGACAGGAAAGCTATGCTCGGCTTGCGGATTCAGAACACCAAATTTCCAAAGGGCTGTATCAAAAAGAATGGCAGACTTTATTAGAAAAGTTATTCAAACAAATGACCTTTCAGCACACTGCCTTAGGCATACCCTTAGACATAATGCAGATATAAATAATGTCCCCTTAGGTGAAGTAGCATCAATCGGTGGCTGGAGTGGTGGTTCAATTGGTGTTTCCGAGCACATGCTAAAGTATGGAGCCAAAGGTATTGATTATGAAGAACGAGTTGAAAAGATTGCTCACTCAAGTTTAAAAGTTCATAAACATTTACTGAGTGTTACTGGTGATAATGTTGTTAGGCTTCGTGGTTAAGAGTACTAACCTTATAAAATCCTGAGCACATACTTACTTAAATATTATTTTTACTAAATCCATTCCAGTTCTTCTTGGAAGTTGTCACCACGCTAGCGTATACGACTGAGACTATATAGCTTATTTAAGCTGTTTAAGGCTGCTATTAATGGCTGTTTCAGCTAACTTAGGAATGTTTAGGTGCAGTTTAAGCAATGTTTAGAACTGTCTTGTAGGGCCATCTCTGTAGCTTACCTTTAGGTATATACAATCATTATATTCTGGCAGTTCAGATAGCGTAGTACGCTCACCTTTATCATTTATAAAGCTCGGCTTAATTCCTTGTATGTGTTCAATCCTGCATTCTTGTTTTACATAAAATCTAAGATTAGCTTCCTTGGTTACAAAATCTTTTTCTTGCCAAAGATGAACACTTTTATAACGATACTTCCCTGAAGTATGAAGTCCCGCCTCTCTAAATTTATGAGGTATTTGGCTAGCCTTAATATTATATTCTTGAAAAATAGATTTAAAATCTTCTTCAATCCATATTTTTCTATCTTTATTTTCTTGAAAGCCCATTATCAATTTCATTTCTTCAACAACAGGGTCTTGGATGCTGGATAATATCTCTCTTTTTTCAGGGGTAACCATAGCAGGTGCTTCAAGCTGCACGTTGGACACGTCTCTTTCAGTAAGCAATCCTGCAATAGCTTCATAACCACCACGCTCCTTGAGCCACTTATTATATCCAGCGAAATAGATATTCTTATCTTCTTTGTTTTTATCAAAATCATATTGCCACTTGGACACAAAGAACCTTCTATCCCCAGACTCTAAAAAAGTTGGAGCATGGTTAGAGAACATAAACAGTTGTGCTGGAATTTCATATATATCAAAATGCTCACCCTTTCTGGCAGAGCTAAACGAACAAGTACCAGTGTGACCTTTAATAATTTGATAAGTGTTAGAGCCAACCTTGCATGAAGTCTCTTCAGCAATGAGCCAAGTTTTTCTCCACAAATCAATACTACTCATAGATTCAAAATCTTTTTTATTTGATATTTTTCTCACAGCAGAAACACCAAATACTTTTTCAAGCGTTTCTCCAAGTAAGCCTTTACCCATTCCCTGTTTTTCCCCGTATAAATAAAAAGCAATGTGGGGTTTAGAATCAATACAAGATTTCTGATACCTGTAAGCAATCATGTCAATCAAATAATTGGCTTTGGCTTTACAACCCATCATCTTGGTTAAATGGGCTATAAATGGTTCAGCAGAGATACTAGAGTCAGATTCAACATCAGGCTTCCTCCACAAGTTTGGGAAACAGTGTCCTCTGACATATACAACCTTGGTCTTTTTTGGTCTATAGAAATCGTAATGTAGATTGATTGGCCTAATCATCACAGCCGAATCTATTATTCCTAACCATTTTTTAATAGGATTTTTATTATCTGTATAACCAAATTTATCTATACAAGCGGACATCAGATGCATCTTAGTGATTCCCTTGCCATGATTATTGTATGAGTCGTAATAAAAAGTTTGATTGCCTTGCTGATAAATATAAAAGTAACGATGCTGCAAATATCTGATTTGAATATCTTGCATCTCCATAAAATCTACATATTCATTTTTTTTAATAGTGCTGACTTTAATTCCAACAGGCTGATTCATTTCTATTAGCTCCTAAAATAATTTGAACTTTAAGAATAGCTAAAAGAAAAATTTATTCGTATAAAAAACGAAGGTTCTGGTAAAAACAGTAGGACTATACTTGGGAAAGAAAGTGTCTAGATGGGTGCTTATTTAGTAAAATATTAAATAAAATCAATAGCTTATACCTAATTAAATTCACTATTTAATAGGGTGTTTATGGTGTTTAAGTTACTGATATATATAGGTTTTTTATTATATTTAATGTACCTTTATTTGTCCCTTTTCAAAACTCACTTTTAAAAATGTGGGAGGGTACTATTAATAAAAGAAGTAAGAAATATAGCCCCCCGTATAGGCTACATTATAGGCTACATTTGTGATATTATTTTATTTTTTAGGCTGAAGTCCAGCATTGGCATGTCGTCTAGAGGGGTATGAAATAATAAATGGTGCCCAAGGCCGGACTTGAACCGGCACGACTTTCGCCACTACCCCCTCAAGATAGCGTGTCTACCAATTCCACCACTTGGGCTTTTTTTGATTTCATTCAGGTAAATCAGAAGATTTGTTGACAGGGTCAACTTCAGGAAGATCAGTATCCATAGACTGTTCAATAACCTCTAAACTGGGCAAAATCTCGTCTTTGACTCCTGCGCGATCTTTAGCTATTACCGCTAATCCAAAACTAGTGATAAAGAAAATCGTTGCAAGGATAGCTGTCACCTTACTGAAAAAGTTCCAGCTACCTGCACTTCCTAACATTGTCTGTGAGGCCCCCGAACCAAAGGATGCTCCTGCTTCTGCACCTTTACCTTGCTGCAATAAAATCATACCGATGATTGCAATACCTGTAAGGATATGCACGATTAATGTTAATTTTTCCATTTTTTTATTTTACCAAATTATTAGTTTTTAATTTATGCCAACTTACATATTTGAACAAACGATTTAGCGTCTAAGGAGGCGCCGCCAACGAGTAGTCCATCGATATCTGGGTCTTCAAGAAGCTCTTTGGTATTTTCGGGAGTCACGCTACCGCCATACAAAATTTTTGCATTTAATCCTTTTTCTCGCAGTTTGCATCGTATGTATTGATGCACAATCTGTATTTGATCAGTACTCGCAGGTTTACCTGATCCGATAGCCCATATGGGCTCATATGCAATTACTAAATCTGAAGAAAAAACTTTCCCTGTATATTTTACCACGGCGTTTAGCTGAGTAGTTATGACATCAAGCGTCTCGTCTTTTTTTCGTTGATTCAAAGTTTCACCTAAACATAGAATTGGTATCAATCCGGCTTCACTTGCTTGATAAAATTTATCTGCAATCTTAAGATTATCCTCCCCAAAAAGACTTCTTCGTTCAGAGTGGCCTACGATACAGTAATCACATCCAACATCTGTAAGCATCTCAGACGAGATTTCACCAGTATAGGCACCATGACTATATTCAGAGACATCTTGGGCACCAACTGCAATGGATGCGCCTGAAAAAACCTCAATTGCATCACTTATGTAAACATTTGGAGGAAAAATAACGACATCTGCATCACATTGTAAACTACACAATTGTTCAGCCAAGTCTGATAAAATTTTCTTACTGCCGTTCATTTTCCAATTTCCGGCTATTAGAGAACGCTGCATATTCTATAATTACCCTGACCCTAGATGGGCGCAATCTTATCTGAGATGCTAGCATTATTCAACCAAACTGCGGTGTGGTTACCTTGCCTTTCGCGCTATCTTGATTGAGTTACAAATCTCTACAGCTTTTTTTTGCTTCAGCTTCAACAACCCCAGCGACCCTTTTAGCAATCTTCTCAACCAGATGTAGTTCCTCACCTTCTACCATAATCCTCACAAGCGGTTCAGTACCAGATGGTCTAAGTAGTATCCTTCCTTTTTCTTTAAGCTCATTTTCTGCTTCATTTATTGCATTAATTATAAGCGGGTAGTTCTTTAGGTTAAAATCACCTTTAATAGGTACATTAATCATGCTTTGTGGATATTTCTGCATTTCTTTTTTTAATGTATTCAGTGGTGTAGATGTGTCTCTCATTGCGTACAAGACCTGTAAAGCGGCAACAATAGCATCTCCTGTAGTAGTTAAATCACTACATACAATATGCCCGGAACTTTCTCCCCCAAGCTTCCATTTTCTATCACGCAATGCCTCAATAACATGACGGTCACCCACCTGAGTTCGAACAAACGGAATTTTTAACGCATTAAGTGATTTCTCCATACCCAAGTTGCTCATCAAAGTTCCGGCAACACCAGTGCAACCACCATTCTGATGACGATGTTTTGCAATAACAAATATTAACTCGTCCCCATCTATTAAATGCCCCTTATGATCAACAAACATCACTCGGTCACCATCCCCATCAAAAGCAATGCCCATATCAGCTTTTTGTTTTAAAACTGCATTCTGCAAAATAGCAGGCTGAGTAGAGCCACACTTTTCATTTATATTGAAGCCATCAGGCTCAACAGCTAACTCGATTACTGTTGCTCCCAGCTCCCTAAAAACCATTGGTCCTGTGTGGTAGGTTGCTCCATTAGCACAATCAACTACGATTTTAAGACCCTCTAAATTGGCACCTGGTGGAAGTGTACCTTTACAAAATTCTATATATCGACCTGCAGCATCTTCTACTCTAAATGCTTTACCTAACTTTGAAGGATCTTCTGTTATGAGTGGTTTATCCAAATAAGATTCTATGGATTTCTGAACTGCATCAGATAATTTGAACCCATCGGCACCAAAGAATTTAATACCATTATCATAAAAAGGATTATGGGAGGCGCTTATTACAATCCCAGCTTGAGCCCGGAAAGTTCTGGTTAGATAAGCAATTGCTGGTGTGGGCATAGGACCCAAAAGCGCCACATCGACTCCTGCTGCGATCAGCCCAGCTTGAATAGCTGATTCAAACATATATCCTGATACGCGGGTATCCTTACCGACTATAATAAGTTTACGGCCTTCGCTTTTTTCACTAAAAACTTTTCCAGATGCCCATCCAAGTTTCAACATAAAATCTGCTGTTATAGGGCTTACTCCAACTCGACCTCGTATTCCATCTGTACCAAAGAATTTTTTTTGTGTCATATATTTCCTATTCCTTCTACAGCAGACAATATCTTAAATGCATCAGCTGTAGCACTTACATCATGGACTCGAAGTATTTGAGCTCCTTTTTGCACTGCTAATATTGCAAAAGTTACACTTCCAAACAACCTTTTATTTATAGGTTTATTTAAAATTGAGCCTATCATAGATTTTCTTGATAAGCCCACAACTAAAGGGAAGCCTAACTCACTTAATTCAGTTAAACTACGAAATAAGGATAAATTATGTTCAAGTTTTTTACCAAAACCAAATCCAGGATCAATAAGTATTTTTTTTCGATCAATCCCGCCTAATTCACAAACACTCACACGATCTAATAAAAATTTACTTACTTCTGCAAAAACATCAGTATAGCTTGGCGTAATCTGCATATCTCTTGGTTCTCCCGCCATGTGCATGAGGCAAATATTTAGGCCGGAGGCAGCGACTGCCTGAATAGCGCCCACTCTTGTTAAAGCTCGCACATCATTAATCATTACTGCTCCGACCCTTGCAGATTCGTTTATTACTATCGGGGAGCTGGTATCTACTGAAACTGATGCTCCAAAACGATCAACTATAGACTCAACTACAGGTATCACTCTGTCCAACTCTTCCTGCTGACTAACAGCAATTGCTCCGGGTCTAGTGGATTCTCCACCAACATCTATAATATCAGCGCCACTTTTAATGAGCTCGTCTACTTTTTTTATCGCCAAATCAAGCGAGACATTATTGTTATTAAAGAGTAGTCCACCGTCATAAAAGGAATCGGGTGTAACATTTAGAATTGCCATTATGAGAGGTTTATTTGAGTCAGAGTGAAAAGTGCTGATAATCATTAGTATTTCATCAAAAATATATATTTATTGTTAACCTTAAAATAATAATTACTAGTCTATAGTAAAATTTATAAATATAAAGTTTGATGACATTGAAGGGGATTCCTTAGACGCGACTTTGGATACTAAAATATTGGACTGAAGTACTATATTTTAGTATCCAAGTAGCTATGACTCTTTTGCAGGTCCACGAACAACGCTAACATTATCCGATTTCTTATTTTTTTCTATAACGGAGGTACTATTATTAGCACTATTATCCCAGTCATAAGGAGGTCTAACTTTCTTTCTTTCCATTAAATCATCGACTTGTTCGGAATCAATAGTCTCATAATCCATTAACGCATCCTTCATCGAATATAGGATGTCCTTGTTATCCTCAAGAATTTTAACAGAGCGTCTATAACAGTCATCTAGGAGCTTGCGTACTTCAATATCAATTTCTCTAGCAGTATCGGCAGAATAAATGGAGCCTGGAACGCCAGATGGTTGACCTTCTTCTTCGCCATACAAAACAGGACCCATTTTATCTGACAAACCCCAGCGACTAACCATATTTCTCGCCATCTGTGTAGCCCTTTCAATATCATTCGAAGCTCCAGTTGTTACTCCTTCCTCACCATGAATTAGTTCTTCTGCTATTCTACCGCCAAATAAGCTACAAAGCTGACTCTTCAGCTGAAGTTTGCTTAGACTATACTTGTCCTCTTCTGGAAGAAACTGCGTAACACCAAGAGCTCGGCCACGAGGAATGATAGAAACTTTGTGAACTGGGTCGTGCTCAGGCATTAACCTTCCTATAATCGCATGCCCTGCTTCATGAAAAGCTGTATTTTCTTTTTCTTTCTCAGACATAACCATAGAACGACGCTCGGTACCCATCATTACCTTATCTCGAGCTTTTTCAAATTCTTCTCCGCTAACCAGCCTTCTATTGGCTCTTGCAGAGAACAATGCTGCCTCGTTTATCAAATTAGCTAAATCTGCACCGGAAAAACCAGGTGTTCCTCGAGCAATAACACCTAAATCAACTTTATCATCTAAAGGAACTTTTTTAGCATGCACCTTAAGTATTTGCTCTCTGCCTCGAATATCCGGTAAACCTACATAGACTTGTCGGTCGAATCTTCCAGGTCGCAACAGAGCCTTATCAAGAACATCTGGGCGATTCGTAGCAGCAATAACAATTATTCCTTCATTACCCTCAAAACCATCCATTTCTACTAGTAGTTGGTTTAATGTTTGCTCTCTCTCGTCGTTACCACCACCATGACCACCACCACGATGTCGACCTACAGCATCAATTTCATCAATAAAAATAATGCATGGAGCTTGTTTTTTTGCCTGCTCAAACATATCTCTTACACGCGAAGCTCCAACACCAACAAACATTTCTACGAAATCTGAACCCGCAATTGAAAAGAATGGAACTTTAGCTTCACCAGCAATGGCTTTGGCCAAAAGAGTTTTACCCGTACCAGGAGGACCGACCATAAGCACTCCCTGAGGAATTCGACCACCAAGTCTTTGGAATCGTGTGGGATCCCGTAAAAAATCAACAAGCTCATGAACCTCTTCTTTAGCTTCATCCACACCGGCTACATCACTAAAGGTAGTATTGATTTGGTCAGGAGCAAGAAGTCTAGCTTTACTCTTTCCAAAACCCATCGGGCCGCCTCGACCACCTGCACCCCCTTGCATTTGACGCATGAAAAACATGAATATTGCTAGTATTAGTAAAATAGGAAAAGATGCGACTAGCAGCTGACTCCAGAGACTTTGCTGTTCAGGATCCTGTCCTATGACATCAACACGATTATCAAGAAGATCTCCCATCAAGCCATCATCAGAAACGGCGGGTCTTGTCGTTTTGAAAGCCGTTCGGTCTTTTCTAAGACCTTCGATTATAGAACCCTTAACTACGATACTTTCAATATCTCCACGCTGAACATCTTCAACAAATGTTGAGTAATTAATCATTTTATCTGGTTCTGAAGGTCCAAAGTTTTGAAAGACAGACATCAAAATTGCAGCGATGATAAGCCATAAAAAAATATTTTTTACCGTATCATTCAAGGAAAAATCTCCATTTTAATTAGTTCGCGATGCAGACCTGAGTTATATCAGGTTATATAAATTTTTTTATCTCTTAAAGTTTTTTGCAACAAAATATACTTCTCTTGAGCGTGATCTAGATGCATCTGGTTTTCTTGACATGACTCGTTTGAACCTTTTTTTTAATTCAAGCATATACTGATCAAAACCTTCACCATGAAATACCTTAACTACAAAGTTTCCACCCGGTTTAAGGACTTTGCAAGCCATATCTAAGGCAAGTTCAATCAAGTACATAGCTTTTGTTTGATCAACACCTCTTATACCACTCATGTTTGGGGCCATATCAGAAATTACAAGGTCTACTAAATTATTATCTAATAAATTAAGTATATTTTGAAGCACATCAGAGTTAGTAAAATCTCCCAACACAAAATCTACTTTATCAATAGGGTCCATCTTAAGTATGTCAGAGGCTACTATCTTACCTTCAGGCCCTACTAATTTTGCAGCCACCTGCGACCATCCTCCTGGAGCAGCACCAAGATCAACTACTATTAAACCTGGTTTAAAAATTTTATCTTTTTGGTTAATTTCTATCAATTTATAACTAGCACGTGAACGATATCCATCCGTTTGTGCACGCTTAACATACTGATCCCTATGATGTTCTTGAAGCCATTTCTGACTACTTTTTGAATGAACTGCCATATCTACATACCGAAAGTATTAAATATAATGGGAATCTTTGTATTTTTATAGCATTATACTTGTATTTTTGGGTATCAAAATAGTATTTAAAATATGGTCATCATTTCTACTAGTAATACAGATTTATTCTGCCAAATAAAAGGCTGTAATAACTATGCTAATGACTACAGCAAACATTAAGAGTTTTGAAAAATGAAAATTTCCAATGAGGACAAAAAACAACTCAGAAGACTAGGGCATAAAATAAATCCAGTTGTGACGGTAGCGACCAAAGGATTAAGTGAGAATGTTCTTGCTGAAATCGATAGAGCGCTTACAGATCATGAGTTGATAAAAATTAAACTCAGCAATAGCGATCGACAATCGAGAGCTCATGTAATTGAAATAATTCGAGAAAAATGTGGTGCTGAAGTAGTTCAGTCTGTTGGCCATATTCTGTTATTACTAAAAAAATCAAACGACCCTAATCCCAAGTTATCAAACCTTATTCGATGATAAAAATATGTTGATCGATTAAATATATCTCACATCATCAATTTCGTATTCAATGTCACCAGATGGAGTTTTCACCGTTACTATATCTCCTATTTCTTTTGCAATGACAGCTCTAGCAATAGGAGATTTATATGAAATTTTATTAAATTTAATATCAGATTCATCATCACCTACTATTTGATAACAGACAGACTCATCTGTTTCTAAATTAATCATATTTACAGTACTACCGAAGATAACTTTGTCTCCAGGTGGCATTTGGCTGACATCGATGATTTGAACATTACTAAATTTAGCTTCAATTTCTTGTATGCGGCCCTCAGCAAAGCCCTGTTGCTCTCTAGCTGCGTGATATTCAGCATTTTCTTTGAGATCACCATGTGCTCGAGCTTCTGCAATTGCAGCAATAATTCTAGGGCGTTCAACTTTTTTTAAATTATCAAGCTCAGTGCGGAGTTTTTCAAATCCAATAGATGTCATGGGTATTTTACTCATTTATCACCCCTAAGATGAAGTTTTTGAAGTTTATTAACCTTTATCTCATCTTTAATTTTTAAGGCCATACATACTGCCTCTCCTCCAGTTAAGGTTGTTGTGTAGTACACACCATGCTGCTCTGCACTGGACCGAATGGTTGCAGAAGCTGCAATGGCTTGACGACCTTCAGTAGTATTAATAATTAAGCTGATTTTATCATTTTTAATCATATCAACAATGTGAGGGCGACCCTCTTGAACTTTGTTGATATGCTCCACAGTATAGCCAGCCTCATTCAATATTTTTAATGTTCCTGTTGTTGCCATCAAATCAAAACCTGCTTTTATTAGGTCGCTAGCAACTTTTACTATACCACTTTTATCTGGATTTCGTACGCTTAGAAATGCTGTACCCGCTGAGGGTAAAGGATTGCTAGCTGCGAGTTCTGCTTTTGCATAGGCTTCCGCAAAAGTTTGACTGACACCCATGACCTCTCCTGTAGATTTCATTTCTGGACCAAGAATAGGATCTATTCCAGGAAATTTATTAAATGGTAATACAGCCTCTTTAACACTGAAAAAATCGGGTGTTATTTCTTCAGTGAACGCTTGGTCCTTTAAGGAAATATCAACCATACAACGAGCGGCTATTTTAGCCAAGGAGGCTCCTATACATTTGGAAACAAAAGGTACAGTTCTTGAAGCACGAGGATTTACCTCGATAACGTAAATTTTATCGTTCTGCCATGCTAACTGAACATTCATAAGGCCTTTTACCTTTAGTTCCACAGCCATAGTTTTAACAATTTCTCGCATCTCATTCTGAATATGCTCGGGAAGACTATATGGTGGCAAGGAACAGGCGGAGTCACCAGAGTGAATTCCAGCTTGTTCTATATGTTGCATTATTGCTCCGATGACTACACGTTTACCATCAGAAACAGCATCAATATCAACTTCAATTGCAGAAGATAAAAAATAATCTAACAATATAGGGGAGCCGTCTGAAACTTTTATAGCGCTCTCCATATATTGAGACAACTCATTTTCTCCATAGACAATTTCCATAGCTCTGCCACCCAGCACATAAGATGGCCGAACAACTAGGGGGTAGCTAATTCTTGCAGCCGCATTTATTGCCTCTTCCATAGAACGGACGATTGCATTTGGAGGTTGTAGGAGTTTTAATTTTTCTATCATTTTTTGGAACCGCTCTCGGTCCTCTGCTAGATCTATAGCATCAGGTGTTGTTCCTATAATAGGTACACCATGATCTTCAAGTGCTTGTGCTAATTTAAGGGGAGTTTGTCCACCAAATTGAACAATTACACCTTTAGGATTTTCAATATTAATAATTTCTAATACATCTTCTAAAGTTACTGGCTCGAAATATAATCTATCGGAGGTATCGTAATCAGTAGAGACTGTTTCTGGGTTACAATTAACCATAATTGTTTCATAGCCCTCTTCACGCATTGCTAGAGCAGCGTGAACACAGCAATAGTCAAATTCTATACCTTGTCCAATTCGATTGGGCCCTCCGCCTAAAACTAAAATTTTATCTTTATTTGATGGATCTGCTTCACACTCTTCATCATAAGAAGAGTACATATAAGCTGAGGCAGTAGAAAACTCTGCCGCGCATGTGTCTACTCGCTTATATACAGGTCTTACTTTTGAGGCGTAACGAAACTCTCTAAAACTTTTTTCAGTAACTTTCAGTAGTTGAGATAGGCGTTTATCAGAAAATCCTTTTTGCTTAAGTCGATATAATTTTTCTTTATCCAGAGAGCGCATAGATAGTTTACTAATAATATTTTCTTCGTTGATTAGATCCTGTATCTGGGATAAGAACCAAGGGTCAATAAATGTTAAGTTGAAAACTTCAGTTATATCCATACCTGCTCGAAAGGCATCTCCAACATACCATATACGCTCAGATCCAGGAACTTTAAGCTGGTATCGAAGTTCAGATAAATTATCTTTTGAGAAAAAATTTATTTTTTCCTCGAGGCCTGCCGAGCCCACCTCTAATCCTCTTAGTGCTTTATGAAATGATTCCTGAAAATTTCGACCAATAGCCATAACTTCCCCAACCGACTTCATTTGTGTAGTAAGCCTAGAACTAGCTTGATCAAATTTTTCAAAAGCAAATCGTGGAATTTTTGTAACTACATAATCAATACTAGGTTCAAAGGATGCGGGGGTCGAACCTGCAGTAATATCATTAAGAAGCTCGTCTAATGTAAAGCCAACTGCAAGCTTTGCCGCAATCTTGGCAATTGGAAAACCTGTGGCTTTTGATGCTAAAGCAGATGATCGGGAAACCCTTGGATTCATCTCAATAACAACCATTCTTCCATTAACGGGATTCACGGCGAACTGGACATTAGAGCCGCCTGTTTCCACACCTATTTCACGTAATACTGCAATAGAAGCATTACGCATAATTTGATACTCTTTATCTGTGAGCGTCTGGGCGGGCGCAACAGTAATAGAATCTCCTGTATGAACGCCCATTGGATCAAGATTCTCAATAGAACAAATAATGATGCAGTTATCTTTTTGGTCTCTCACAACCTCCATTTCAAATTCTTTCCATCCAAGTAAGGATTCATCAATTAATAATTCATTGGTTGGAGATAACTCTAATCCGCGCTGACATATCTCAATAAACTCCTCTCGGTTATAGGCAATACCTCCACCGGATCCACCCATAGTAAAAGATGGTCTTATAATGCATGGATAGCCAAAAATATCTGGAGCCGTAAGCGCCTCCTCCAAGGTATGGACGATTATGGCTCTTGCGGTCTCTAAACCAATTTTTTTCATTGCGATAGCGAAAAGGCTACGATCTTCAGCTTTATTTATTGCATCTTGATCAGCACCAATCATTTCAACACTGTTTTGCTCTAAAATACCTTCTCGAAATAAATCTAAGGCGCAATTAAGTGCTGTTTGGCCACCCATTGTAGGAAGCAAGGCATCAGGTTTCTCCTCCTCAATAATCTTTGAAACGGTCCGCCACTCTAATGGCTCTATATAGGTGGAATCTGCCATAGATGGGTCAGTCATAATCGTAGCGGGATTGGAATTCACCAGAATGACTCGAAACCCCTCCTCTTTCAGAGCTTTACATGCCTGAGCCCCAGAATAATCAAACTCGCAAGCTTGACCTATAACGATAGGCCCAGCTCCTAGAATTAAAATACTTTTAATATCATTTCTTTTTGGCATAGATTATCAATTCTTCATATTTCTATTAGAGTAGTTTTTTATCAGCTCAAAAAAATGGTCAAACAAAGGTGCTGCGTCATGGGGTCCAGGGCTAGCCTCAGGGTGCCCCTGAAAACCGAATGCTGGTTTATCTATACGGTGCACTCCTTGAATAGACCCATCAAATAATGATACATGTGTGACAAAAAGATTGTCTGGAATGGTTGACTCGTCTATAGAAAACCCATGATTTTGGCTGGTAATCATAACTTTTTTTGTTTCGACGTCTTTAACAGGATGATTGGCTCCATGATGACCAAATTTCATTTTTAAGGTTTTGGCGCCACTTGCCAAAGCTAAAAGCTGATGGCCTAAACAAATTCCAAATATGGGGATATTGATTTCTAATAGCTGTTTTATAGCCTCGATGGCATAAGTGCAAGGCTGCGGATCCCCTGGCCCGTTAGAAAGAAATACTCCATCAGGGTTCATGTCTAAAACTTCACGTGCTGGGGTTTCAGCAGGAACTATTATCAACTCAGCGCCTCGGTCAACAAGCATTCTTAAGATGTTTCTTTTAACACCAAAATCATAAACTACTACTTTGTAAATCGCTGCATTTATACTTTGATAACCTAGATTTAATCTCCAAGAACCCTCTGTCCATTTGGATATGGAAGCAGTAGTGACTTCTTTGGCAAGATCTACTCCTTTCAAGCCAATAAATTTACATGCCATCTTGAGTGCTATTTTTTCGTCAATATCACCAGTCATTATGCAGCCACTTAAGGATCCTTTTTCCCTTAGAATACGGGTTAATTTGCGAGTATCGATATTTGCAATTCCCAAGACGTTTTTTTCTTTTAGGTATTCATCGAGTGCCTTTTCTGATCTAAAATTACTTAATAATATTGGCAGATCTCTTATTACGAGACCGTTTGCCCAAATCTTTGATGACTCCTCATCCTCAGCGTTTGTACCTGTATTACCGATGTGAGGATTAGTAAAAGTTATGATTTGTCTAGCATAGGAAGGGTCGGTAAGAATTTCTTGGTAACCGGTCATTGATGTATTGAAGACTACTTCGCCAGTGGAATAGCCTTTAGCACCGATGGATTTCCCTTTAAATATTGTGCCATCTTGGAGGACTAAGATAGCTGCCTGATATTGATCGGCGTTCAATGCAACCTCCTTAACGACAAAAAATTAAATTTAAATTTATTCGATAGCTAACAACTCTGGAAAATATTATCCAGCAAAAAATGAGATGAAACTAACGGTCTCACCCCACTCTGTATATACTAGATTTAAATTGCCTAATGCCTGGCTATTAAGTACAAATAAATTTGAGAATATTTTAGGCGAACCATGGCAGGCTGTCCAGAGAATCCCAACTCAAAAAACGACTTATCATTTGAGGCCAAGTACATCTTGCATATCATAGACACCATTTTTTTTACTAGATATCCAATTAGCAGCTTTAACTGCACCTCTAGCAAATGACATTCGACTGGAGGCTTTATGAGTGATTTCGATTCTCTCTCCATCTGAAGCAAAAGTTACAGTATGGTCTCCCACGATATCCCCGGCTCTTAGCGTTGAAAAACCAATCGTATTTTTAGATCTCTTGCCAGTCTGGCCTTCTCGCCCGTATACCGCCACATCGTCAAAATTCAAGCCTAATGATTCAGCAATTATTTCACCCATATTCAAAGCAGTTCCTGATGGCGCATCTATTTTATTTTTATGATGGGCCTCAGAAATCTCTATATCTACCTCTTGCCCCAAAACTTGAGCTGCAAGATCAATTAATCCAAAACACAAATTCACCCCTGTACTAAAATTAGATGCAATACATAATGCAGATTGTCTCGAAGCAGACGTTAATTGTTGTTTTTGATTATCGTCAAAGCCAGTTGTACCAATCACCATGCCTTTGCTGTGCTCTTTACAAATTTGTGAATTAACAAGGGATGCTTCAATTGAACTAAAATCAATTAGTACATCAAAATCATGCAAGACATTAAGCAGGTTATCAGTTACTGTTATACCCGTGTCAGAGATTCCAATAAGATTACCCGCATCAGAATCTATCAAGGAACTGCCAGGTCTTACAATGGCTGCGCCCAGCTTAACCGAATCATTATTAATTACAGCTTCTATAAGCGACCGACCCATTCTTCCAGCGGCACCGTATACAGCAACTCTAATGGAATTATTTTTCATAATATCGATGATCTTATCAAAAGTTAATTAAATCAATTTACTTTGGTATTCTATAATAGACCTGTTGATACAGCTATATGTTTGTGATTTGCTCTAAATTAGGGAGTGAAGCCGTCAAAAAACTTTTTTACACCCTTAAACCAAGAATCTCTTTTAGGTGAATTTTTTTCAAGACCCATACTATTCTGTAAATCACGAAGGATAGTTTTTTGCTTACTACTTAATTTTACAGGAGTCTCAAGAATCACCGTACAATATAAATCGCCAACTCCAGCACTACGAACAGTTTTAACTCCCTTACCTTTGAGTCTAAATGTAGTTCCTGTTTGGGTTTCTTCTGGAACTTTTAATTTTACAGGTCCATTCAAAGTTGGCACTTCAAGTTCATCACCAAGGATAGCACTGATTATGCTGATTGGTAGTTCACAGTGAAGATTACGTCCATCTCGTTGAAATAACTTATGTTTTTGAACATTCATTTGAACATATAGATCACCAGGGGGTCCGCCCTCGGGGCCAGCTTCTCCTTCTCCACTAAGACGTATACGATCACCAGTATCAACTCCAAGTGGAACTTTAACTGAAAGAGTCTTATTTTCCTCTGTCCGACCTTGGCCACGACACGCACCACAAGGGTCACTTATAGTCGAACCACGGCCATGGCATTTGGGACAAGCCTGCTGAACTGAGATAAAACCCTGCGACATTCTCACTTGGCCGTGTCCAGCACAAGTACCACAAGTTGTGGGAGAGGATCCCTTTTTACTACCAGACCCATCACATTCCTTACAAGAGCATAGTGTAGGTATTGTAATTTTTACTGTCTTGCCTTTTATCGCATCCTCTAGAGTCATATCTAAATTATATTGCAAATCTGACCCTCGCATAGGTCCAGGTCGACCTTGATTTCTGGCACCACCAAAAATATCGCCAAAGACATCACCAAAAATGTCACTAAAATTGCCATTAGGATCATGGCCACCGCCAGCTCCTGGTGCAGAATGCCCATATTGATCATAGGCCATTTTTTTCTCTTTATCGGAGAGAACTTCGTATGCTTCTGTAGCTTCTTTAAATAGATGATCTGCATCTTTATTGTCTGGATTTCGATCGGGATGATTCTTCATCGCTATACGACGGTAGGCTTTTTTTATATCTTGTTCAGGTGCATTTTTAGGTACACCCAGCACTTCATAATAATCTCGCTTCGACATGGGTAATCAACTTTTTAATAATTAATTTTTTTAGGAAAATTTAATGAGAACAATCTAATCATTTATCGTCTCTCTAATAAATTAAAGCGCGATGTAAAAACCGCGCTTTAGCTCTTGAGAAAGAAAATCAAAATTTTACTTTCGTAAATTTTTCATTTCTTCTTACTTTTTTTGTGAGGTTTGGACTCTGCTTCTTCTGATTTAGATTCACTTGCGTCAGTTTCAGGTTTTACTTCCTCAAACTCTGCATCCACAGCATCATTGTCAGTCGCCGAAGCACCTTGATCATTTCCAGAATCATCTCCGCCTGCAGCAGCTTGCTCAGCATACAGCTTTTGAGCAAGTGAACTAGACGCTTCTGAAAGTTTTGTTGCTGCTGCATCTATAGCTTCTTTATCATCTCCTTTAACAGATTCTTCAACCTCTTTTATGGCTGATGAAATAGCTTCTTTTTCTTCGTCAGTCGCTTTATCCCCTGCCTCTTCTAGAGTCTTGGTAGCTGCATGAGCAAGTCCATCTGCAGTATTTCTAGCTTGCGCTAAATCTTCAAACTTTTGGTCTTCAGCAGCATTAGCTTCTGCATCGTTTACCATTTTTTCAATTTCTTCATCGGATAAACCTGAAGAAGCTTTAATAACGATCGACTGCTCTTTTCCAGTTGCCTTATCTTTAGCATTAACGTTAAGGATACCGTTTGCATCAATATCGAACGTTACCTCGATTTGCGGCATACCTCTTTGGGCAGGTGGAATATTAGCAAGATCAAAACGACCCAATGATTTGTTTCCTGTTGCCTGTTTTCTCTCACCTTGGACTACATGAACTGTTACTGCTGTCTGGTTATCTTCAGCTGTAGAGAAAATTTGAGATTTTCTTGAAGGTATTGTGGTATTTTTTTCAATTAGAGGAGTAGCGACACCGCCCATTGTCTCTATACCTAATGTCAAAGGTGTTACATCTAACAGCAATACATCCTTTACATCGCCAGATAGAACTGCGCCTTGTATGGCTGCGCCCATAGCAACTGCTTCATCTGGATTGACATCCTTACGGGGCTCTTTCCCAAAAAAGTCAGTCACTTTTTCTTGTACCATGGGCATGCGAGTTTGGCCGCCAACTAAAATGACATCGTTGATATCAGATACAGACTTACCTGCATCTTTAAGAGCTATTTTAAGTGGCGACATGGTGCGCTCAACTAACTCTTCAACTAAAGATTCAAGCTTAGATCTAGTTAGCTTAACCACTAGGTGCTTTGGTCCAGTAGCATCTGCAGTTATATAAGGTAGGTTCACTTCTGTTTGTTGGCTTGAGGATAATTCTATTTTAGCTTTCTCCGCTGCTTCTTTGAGACGCTGTATTGCCATAGGATCTTTCAACAGATCAAAGTTATTCTCTTTTTTAAATTGATCGGCTAAATATTCGATCAAACGCATATCGAAGTCTTCTCCACCTAAAAAGGTATCTCCATTTGTTGAGAGCACTTCAAATTGATGCTCACCATCCACATCTGCAATTTCAATTATAGAGATGTCAAAAGTACCTCCACCAAGATCATAAACGGCAATGACTCGATCTCCTGGAGTTTTATCTAATCCATATGCTAATGCAGCAGCGGTAGGCTCATTAATGATTCTTTTAACATCAAGGCCAGCTATTTTTCCTGCATCTTTGGTAGCTTGTCGTTGTGAGTCATTAAAGTACGCCGGTACAGTTATGACTGCTTGTGAAATATCTTCTCCAGCATAATCTTCTGCCGTCTTTTTCATTTTTTTAAGTACTTCTGCGGAGATTTGTGGAGCTGCACGCTTTTCTCCATTCACCTCAACCCATGCATCACCATTGTCTGCCTTAACTATCTTATATGGCACCATTTTAATATCTTTTTGAACTACCTTATCTTCAAACCTCCGTCCAATTAATCGTTTCACTGCAAATAATGTATTAGCTGGATTTGTAACTGCTTGACGTTTTGCAGACTGTCCAACTAGAATTTCGCCACCATCAATGTAAGCAACGATAGATGGAGTAGTTCTTACGCCTTCAGCATTTTCGATAACTTTTGGCTTATTGCCCTCAAGTACAGAAACACACGAGTTTGTTGTACCAAGGTCAATTCCTATAATTTTACCCATTTTTTTTCTCCGGGATTAACGTAACTAAAAAAAAACAAAAATATTATTTATACATAACTATATTGGCGCATTATTTTGTATTTCAACCTTTATCAAAGTATTTATTTTTGAAAGATTATTGAGCTTCTCCTTTTGCAACTACAACCATCGCAGGGCGAACTAATCGACCATTTAATGTGTAGCCTTTTTGAAATACGTCTATAATCGTATTTGGAGCAACCGAGGGTTTCTCTAATATGCTCATAGCTTGATGCAGATCAGGATTGAATATTTCACCTTCTGGATTGACTGAGATTATCTTTTGGCGCTCTAAAACATCTTGAAAGCTCTTAAGTGTAAGCTCAACGCCTTCAGCTAACAATTTAAGTTCACTTTTATCT
>Ga0255753_1001494_pt1 | contig 27869 bp, 36 predicted proteins | sample 041ome_10_FD_179953 | JGI IMG/M metagenome (GOLD analysis project Ga0255753, IMG submission 179953) | Coastal salt marsh microbial communities from the Groves Creek Marsh, Skidaway Island, Georgia - 041412US metaG (version 2) | ecosystem: Environmental > Aquatic > Marine > Intertidal zone > Salt... | reverse complement strand
TTTCTATAATATCTAATTCTCTGAATACTCCATAAAAAACCATATAAAGGAACAATTGTGAATACACCTTGACGAAACATTTCCATATAATCTAATTTACCTTTTGTTTCATCATTTGATTCACAACTAATTGTATAATCAATATAGAATACAAATAATAGAATTAATAAATGAATAATCCAATGACCTCTATTAAAAGAATTAAGTTTTTCAAGACGTTTAATTTCCAATTCAATATATCCGTGTTTTCCTAATTTAGCGATATGTGCTTGTTTAAATTTCTCCGCATCATATACACTACCATCTTTTGTAATAATAGTTCTAGATGGTGGGTCTTGAATTAATGGTCTTCTTTCAATAATTCGTACTGGTTCAGGTTCAGGTGTTATTCTATCATCTACACCAGCGAATGAATCTAATTGTGAAGCTAATTCTCTTGTTCTTTGTCTTGAATCTGCTCCTCCGCGTTGTTGTCGATATTTTCTTTTAATATTTCTTAGTCGTCTTCTAATTGCTGCACCACCAGATTGGAAATTTGCATCTTCAGGGCCTTGATTAAATTCATCTGATAAAAAAATATCATCTTCATCGCCATAAGAATCAACACTAAAATCATTACCAAAATTATCAAAATCTGCTTGACTTGGACTTTCATCATCTACTGACAAATCAATTCCACGTGTTGTAATTGGTTCATCATATGCATCATATACTTCTGATTGTGATAATGGTTTTGTTCCTTTCTCTTTAATCTGTTGAAGTTCTTTTGCTGCTTGACTTCCACTAATACCGCTAGAAAAACCATTTACATTATTCTCGGAATAAACATCTTTTAATTTTGGAGGTCCTCGTGCAGATTTTACCTTTTTATTAAGTTCTTTTACTTTTTCTGATTGTTCATTTAAATCTTCTCTTATTAAACCTCTTTCATCTTCTGGAACAATACTTGTATATTTTTGACTTGGGTCAGGTTTACGACTAAATAAACTACTAAACCAACCTTTACTTTCTGGTTTATATGGACCTTCAATTCCAGGAGGTGGTGTTGTAGTTTCAGTTTCTTGTAATTCATCGAAACCACGATTTTTATTTCTCATATTTTGAATTTTATTTCTCACTCTTGATAATGCACCTTGTTTAGGAGGTTGGAATTCACGTTCATATTGTTGTTGTTCCGCTCTAGCAATATTTGCTTCATTTGCAATCGCAAAATGTTCATTTTTATCTTCAATAAGAGTTTTTTCAAGTTGTTTTAAATCTTGACTTCTTTTTGCAGAAGCCTCAACACCTTTGCCAATATACGACATAAAAAAACCGATGCCTTTCATAATACTTGTTGAAATTAAATGAGCATGTTTAGATAATACAAAAATAAAAATTAATATAGATGAAACAGGAGATATTTTTCCAAAAAATTTACTACTATTTCTAAATGATGTTGCTAAATCAGGGCCAAAATCACCGATTGCCCCAAATAAACCGGTAAATAATTTATCAAAACTTGACATATTATATATATTATATATAATATAATTATTTAATAAAAAATACAATTATATAAAATAAATATTGTATATATTTATATAACAATGGATTTGATTTCAAAAATTACAATTGTCATTATTATTTTAACATCTTTAGTTCTTTTTTTTAAAGCAACAACAACAAAAGAAATGGAAGAGAAATTTAAAAATGAACCGGTCAAAGAATATAGAAAACCAATAATAGATAATCTTCCACCACAACCACAAGTTCCACGACCACCACAAGAACCACTTACTCCAGTAATGCCAGCACCAGATACAGAATGGGTAATAAACAATTAATTAAAATTGATAATATAATATTATATAAAGTATAATATTATATATGAATACATATCTAAAAAATAATTTTGAATTAAAATATCAAAAAGAAAAACCGGATACATATACAATTACTTTATTTAAATTAGAGAAAGATAAAAAAGAAATTGGAAAAGTATATTATGTAATTTATGAAAATGAATTATATATTTCATTAATAATAATTGAAGAAGAATATAGAGGTCAAGGAATTGGAACATATTTAATGTTATTAACAATTGAATATTATATTAATTTTCATAAAAAAGGAATTAAATGTTCAACTAATATAGTTGCATTAGAAGATATGAGTGATAGACCTTGGAAACCAAATAATATTTATATTAATATGGGGTTTAAATATACAGATGAAGAACCATATCCAGATATGTTAGCATATGTATGTGAAGTTTATAATAAAAAAAATATAGATAATTTTAATAATAAATATAGAAAAAATAAAAAAGGAATTTTTAAATAAAATATTAATTTTAAAAAAATTAATATTTTAATGGACTTAATTAGATAAAATTTAAAATTGATTATTTGATTATTTATAATTAAAAATAAACTATGACTACTCAAAAATTATATTGTGATTATTGCGGAGAAGATAATACTGAAATTCAAAAACATCACGGAGATAATATTTGTAATAAATGTTTATCATATGAAGATGAAGAATATGGTAATTGTAAAGGATGCAAAAGATTACAAGATAGAGGTAATATATGTGGTCATGGAATTGCAGACGGCATTTGTTGTATATGTGAAGAATGTCGAAAAGAATTATTATATAACAATGGTGAATATCTAGAATGTGAAGAATGTAAAGAAGAAGTTACTGTCAATGAAGATGAAGAATGTCCAACAACATGCATTAATTGTGATAAAATTTATCATGCAAATTGTATGAAAGGAAATATTCGATATATTGAAAAAGAAGGAGAAGATTATTGTTATAACTGTAAATCTCATGGAGAAAGTGATGATGAAGAAGAGGAAGATAAAGATATTTCTAAATTAACAGTTAAACAATTAAAAACATTATGTAAAGAAAGAGGTTTAAAAAGATATTCCAGATTAAGAAAACAAGAATTATTAGATTTATTAAAATAATAATTTTAAAAATAATTTTATATGATGGACTTAAAAATTATTTAATTAAAAACTTAAAAAAAAATAAAATTGATTTTCTAAAATGTTATTAGTTAAACTTATATAAACTCATAACATAATAACGTCAACAATGTCTATTAATGTTATTTTTAGAAATTCTGATATAGAACAATTAAAAAAAGAAATTAAACAAAAAATGATTCAATTAAATCAAAAAATGAATACAGATTTTGATTTTGATTTACAAATGAAAAAAGATTTATTAGAATTAATACCATATAAAACAGCATATTGTCATTATAAAGAACAAGTTTCGGAACAAAGAGGTTATAATATTATTTATATACTTTTTCCGGTAATGTTTCCAATTTCTTTACCCATATATTTTAAAACTAAAAAATATAGAAGTATTATTGGACAAAACTTCAAAAAATTAAATAATGATTTTAAACAAAAATATGGAGTTAATTTTATTAAAGGAAAATATATAACAAAAAATAATATTAATAAATCAGAATTACAAAAAGAAATAGAAAAGAAACCAAAAAATAAAGATTTATTAGATATTAATCGTTTTTATCGTACAGAGAATGAATATTATTTTGAAAAATTAATACCAGATAAAACTGAAAACTTTTATTATATACTTCTTGGAGAGAAAAAGATAAATTTATTTAGATTTAAAGAAGAACTTCCATTTAAAGATAAAGAAAATAATACAATTTTTGAGAAGTATCTTCGTGAACAAGAAGGAAAATTCGTAAATAAAAAATTAGTTTATATCAAGAAAAAAATTAAAAAAACTTATGATAAAGAATATCATGCATATAAAAAAGAAATTGGTATCAAAAGTAATTTTATAAATCGTGATTTTTATCGAAAAATATTTTTTGATGATATAGTTGATAAAATTTATAATGATAAGGAAAAAATCATTAGTGAAAGAGTTAAAAAAATTGAAGATAAAATAATTGAAAAAACAATTGTAATTGAAAATGAATTTTATAAAAGAGGTATTTCTAATGAATGGTTAGATATATTCGAAAAAAATGATATGACAGATGTCAATTATTTTAATGAATATTCACGACAATTTTTAATGCAAATTTGTCCAAATCAACCAATTAATCAATATATAAAATTAGAAAAATGTTTACAATCAATTTATGAAATGAAACATGGAAAAGATGACGAAGAGGATTCATCATCAAATAAACTTATTGAACAATTACAAAAAGAAATTAAAGATATGAAACAAAGACAAAAAGATAAAGAGAATAGAGATAGAATGATTAATACAGGAAAAACAATTTTCAAAGTAGCTCGAAAAATTCATGAAAATCTATAATTTTTATTTTTTAAAAAATAATTTTATATAACGGACTTAAAAATTATTTAATTAAAAAACTAAAAAATTAAAACTGATTTCTATTTAAGTTATAACTCAAATATAACAATAAACTCATTGTAATATTCGCTCTCTTTTAACAACTTTAATAATTTTAATAATGGATATTTTCACTGCAATTCTCAAAGAAAACACAGAATATATCAGGGAGCATTTCCTATCCCATGAAAATGACGTGAAAATGACCGGTAATAGATTAAATAATCCAATTATATATGCATCCAGTTTAAATAAATTAAATATTGTTAAACTTTTAATAGAACTTGGTGCAAATGTAAATAACTATACTGATAGGAATAGTAAATCGGCATTACTTATGGTTTCACAACAGGGTTACCTGGAAATTGTGAAATTATTGATTGAAAACGGTGCGGATATACATAAATGTAATTCTGTTGGTGCATCTCCATTACTTATTGCTTCACAAAATGGGTATCTTGAAATTGCAAAAATATTAATTGAAAACGGTGCAGATATACACAAATGTATCAACTCTGGTGCATCTCCATTATTTATTGTTTCACAAAATGGGCATCTTGAAGTTGCAAAATTATTAATTGAAAACGGTGCGGATATACACAAATGTATCAACTCTGGTGCATCACCATTATACATTGCTTCACAAAATGGGCATCTTGAAGTTGCAAAAATATTAATTGAAAACGGTGCGGATATACACAAATGTTTCGATTCTACAACACCATTAAATATTGCTTCACAAAGAGGTCATTTGGAAATTGTGAAATTATTGATTGAAAATGGTGCAGATGTAAATCAATGTCGCTATGGTGCATCACCATTATATATGGCTTCACGATTTGGTTGCCCGGAAATTGTAAAATTTTTGATTGAAAACGGTGCGGATATACATAAATGTAATTCTGTTGATGCATCTCCATTATTTATTGCTTCACAGATGGGTCATTTGGAAATTGTGAAATTATTGATTGAAAATGGTGCAGATGTACATAAATATCGCGATACTGGTGTATCACCATTATTTATTGCTTTACAAAAAGAACACACGGAAATTGTTAAGGTTTTAAGGCATTATGAAGAAAAACATCGCAAGTTAAATGTTTGTTATAATAAAAAAATTACACACGATACAATTGATTTGTATGAAATCTTAATAGAAAAAATTGGAGAAAGGACATTAGTTAAAAATATTATAGATATGAAATATCAAATAGAATATTATGATTAATTTTTAAAAAATAAATCTATATAATGGACTTAATTGACAATTCAAATTAAAATTGATTTCTATCCAAGTTATAACCCAAAATTATCCATTCTTAATCGATAACTTTGACACAACTCAAAATGTTTAATTTTTTACCAAAAGAAATTGAAGACATTATCATTAAGGATAAGGAAGAGATGGAACGCGAAGAACACAAACAAAATTTTAAAAAATCTCTTGATTTAATTAATTCACAAGAATATGAAATAACAAAAATCTATAATAGAAGAACTCGTTCTGATAGGAAACTTAATGATAGACATCGTGTTTTGTATTATGATACAGTTATTAAAAAAAAAGATTATGGATTTAGAATACTCGGTATGAAAAAAACAGATTCTGCAATTATATTACGCAACGTACCGTGTGGTCCAGCATTAGTTATGAAGAGTACTACTTTACTGGATGGACTAAATAAATATGGTCTTCCAATATATGATAGAACCGAACGGAAAATTTTTGACCCAACATTAGATAATAAAATCTTAATCGAAAATGATTATTATTAATCTGTTCTTTATTTTTAAAAAATAAATCTATATAATGGACTCTATTCATTATTCAAAATTAAAATTGAATCGTATCTAAATTATAACTCAAAATTATCCATTTTTAATTGATAACTTTAACACTCAAAATGTCTCTTGATTTTTTACCAACAGATATCGAAAACATGATTGTTAATTATCGCAATCAAATAGAAATCTCTGAAAAATACGACAAGGTAGTTGCTGAGTTTAAAAAAAAATACACAAAGAAATATTCATGGCTTGGACAAAATTTATTTGGACAAAATACATCGGTATGGCACAGGGACAAAAGTACCATTTATGAACTGATTGAAGGAGCTTTGATTGTTGTAAAAGAAGGTTTTTATGACTACGAAGAAGATTTATATGAGTACGAAGAAACATGTGTTATTTTTAAAGACAAGTGCTATTATAAACGTTCTGAAATTGATAACATTCTGAATTTAATCTAATTAAAATTGAATTGTATCTAAATTATAACTCAAAATTATCCATTTTTAATCGATAACTTTAACCATTTAAAATGTCTCTCGATTTTTTACCAAAAGAAATTGAAGACCTTATCATAAAGGATAAGGAGGATATGGAATTCGAAGAGTATAGAAAAGAACACAAAAAGAAGATGGAAGACGTATTGTGGGAAATCAAACGAATGTCAATTACACATTACATTATATCAGAAGAAGAGTTTGCCATAAATTACTGGTTGACTTCCAGAAAATTTGCGAACACCAATCAACACACAGGTCGCGACAAAAATGGATTTTTCAAAACAACAGACCGATTTCCACTGGAAGATGAACAATATAAGAAAATGTATCGGTATTATCGCGACGAATTAGAAGAAATTCATGAGGATGAATATTATGATTGTATTTCGATTCAATATTATGGCTTAAATAATAATAATCTTCATATTAGCATTGATGCAACAGAAGACATTTGTTGTTAATTTTTAAAAAACAATCTTATAAACGGGACTTAATTAGATATTAAAAATAAAATTGATTTTTATCCAGGTTATAACTAAAAATTATCCATTCTTAATCGATAACTTTAACTGATACTTTACTTGTTTTAAACAACAATGTCTTTACTTAATACTTTGCCAACTGAATTAGAAGCAATTGTAACTGACTACAAACATCAATTTGAAGAAGCTCAACACGTCGCTAATTTCGATAAATATGCAGGCGAACTCAAACGTAAATTGGCTATACGCCAAGAAGACGTTCAATACACATATGGGCTCAATAATACAATTTGGGAATTATATTGTTTCCATGAATACGGGCAATTTGAGTATGTACATGTATTAGTAGAATATGGTTTTATGATTAACGGAATGGTTACTCGTGAGTTTGAGTATTTCTGGGTCGATACAATCGAACATGAATAACTCATCCATTTTAAAAAAACAAATTTATGAAAGGGACTTAATTAGATATCTAAAATAAAAATTGATTTCTATCTAAGTTTATAAATATATTTTAAAATTGAAATAATCTTAAATTTAAAAAATGCCAACTATAAAAGAATTGAAAGATACATGTAAATCAATAGGTATTCGAGGATACTCAACGTTAAATAAAACAGAGTTGATTGATTTAATTAATAATCATCCACATGCTGAAAAATGTGGTATTTGTAATTGTAATATTATAAATAAAATAACAACGCAATGCGAACATTCATTTTGTAAAGAATGTATTAATTCTTGGTGTTTTATTCATAATAGTTGTCCATTGTGTAAGAAAGAAAAAATTTGTCCAGAATTACGAACCGAACTTGACATAATGATTGATGAGTTAGTAAAATTAGAATTTCCACCAACTCGTGATATACTTTTAAGATTATCAAATTTAATAAGAGAAAACCCACCAAGAAAACGAGCTCATTATATAAATCGAATAAAATCAATCATGAATTAGTTAATTTTAATAAAATATAAAATTTTATTAAAAAACTTAAAAAAAAAAATAAAATTGATTTTCAAATAGGTTATAACTTAAAATCTTATTTTAGCGAACGAACAAGCTTTAACGAGATAAACTTTAACGAGACAAACTTTACAATAGTAAAATACTTACTCAAGAACAAGATGTCTATTTCATTAGAAGATTTACATACAATTTGTGAATTTTTCGGAATTGAAAAATATAAATATCAGTCAAAGACTGAATTAATATTAAGAATCCGATTTAAATATTCAAATCAAGTAATTTTTGATTATACCAATGATTTTTATAATCAATATGTAATGAAATTAACTGAAGCAGTGAGCATAGTAGAAGAACCAAAATTGCAGAGTTTATTACAGTTAGAAATTGAAGATTGCATTGATAAAATATTATCACAATCAAATAAAATAGATAACTCAATTATAGAGGAAAAAAAGTTTTGGAAAAAAACATCATTATTTTTAGAAGAATATCAAACATTAGAAATTAATATGGATAATATTATTAACATAGCGATTACATATGATAGTTTTTTAAAAATGAATAATTATATTAATGAGAATCCAGAAGTAAATTTTACGGAACTCATTAAGAATGTAAAAAAAGAAGAACAAAACAGAAATGAAAGAAACAGTAATAAAAAATATGACGAAAAAAGAAGTCATAATAAAAAGGAATACCATAATAATAATAAAGAAGATGGTAATAAAAAATATAATAATGACAAAAGAAGTCAATACAAAAAGGAATACCATCATAATAATAAAGAAGATGGTAATAAATTTAACAAACACAATAAATTTAACAAACATAATAAATTTAACAAACATAATAAATTTAACAAATATAATAAATTTAACAAAGATTAAAATAAAAAGAAAAATAAAAAAATAAAAAAATAAAAAAATAAAAATAAAAATAAAAAATTAAAAAAATGGAATATTGTAATGGACTTATTTTATTTTTTATAATGAATTAAAACCTATATTTTAGATTATATTTAGATATATATTTAAAAATAAAAAATAATAATTATTAATTTTTATTATAGTAAAGTATATCAAATGAATCCAGAACCATTACTTCAAGAAAATAAAAATAGATATGTATTATTTCCAATTGAACATAATGATGTTTGGCAAATGTATAAAAAACATATGGCCAGTTTTTGGACTGCAGAAGAAATTGATTTTTCACAAGATAATAGAGATTGGAATAAATTAAATAATAATGAAAAACATTTTATCAAATATATTTTAGCATTCTTTGCATCAAGTGATGGAATTGTATTAGAAAATATAGCAATGAATTTTATTGAAGAAATTCAATTACCAGAAGTTCGTTGTTTTTATGGATTTCAATTAGCAATGGAAAATGTTCATAGTGAAACATATTCATTAATGATTGATACTTATATTAAAGACCAAGTTGAAAAAACAAATTTATTAAATGCAATTCATACAATACCAATTATTAAAAAGAAAGCAGAATGGGCTTTTAAATGGATGAATAATAAACAATCATTTAATCAACGTTTAGTTGCATTTGCATGTATTGAAGGAATATTTTTTTCTGGTTCATTTTGTGCTATTTTTTGGTTAAAGAAAAGAGGATTAATGCCAGGTCTTACTTTTTCAAATGAGTTAATCAGTCGTGATGAAGGATTACATACAGATTTTGCATGTTTATTATATAATAAATTAGTAAATAGATTAGATGAAAAAATTATTCATGAAATAGTTGGAGATGCAGTCAAACTTGAGAAAGAATTTATTATTGATGCATTACCTTGTAAATTAATTGGTATGAATTCAAAACTTATGGGTGAATATATTGAATTTGTAGCAGATAGATTATTAGTTGATTTAAATTATAATAAATTATTTAATGCAAAAAATCCTTTTTCATTTATGGAAATGATTTCATTACAAGGCAAAACTAATTTTTTTGAAAAACGAGTAGGTGAATATCAAAAAGCAGGTATAATGAGTTCAGAAAGTTTTGTATTTACAACAAATGATGATTTTTAATAATTAAAAATTAATTTATTTTTATTTTATATATCTAAATTATATAGAATTATTATATGACAAAACAAAAATCAAAAGTCGCAAAATCTGGAAACCGAAATAAAAAATCAGTTGTCCATGATAAAATTACAAATGATAAAATTATGTATATAATTAAAGATTTAATTCAGATAGAAGATAAATTATTTCAATTTGAAAGACGTTGTCTTGATTGTATTAAGGAGAAATGTATGGCAGTTGAATCACACGTTGATTGTTTATTACAATCAGACCATAAAGAGGATGAATTTTTATATCCAATATTAAAAGATTTACCAAATGTATTAAGAAAATTACAAAAGAAAATTACACAATGTAAATGTGATAAAAAATTTTGTAAATTTTCACAAGATGTAAGAAAAATTAGAAAAGAACTCATTCATAATTATTATAATGCAGATAAAAGTATTGATTATTCAAAAATGAAAAGAACAGTTAATCATAAATGTCCTCGTCAAATTATGCCAGTATTAAATCCAGTTTTTAATATAAGAGAAGTTGTTAAAAATATTTTATTATTAGAAGACCATTTAAGAGACCCAGATAGAAGATGTTATGATTGTATTTTAAAACATTCAATGATTATCGAAGGATTTTTAGAAGAAGCAGTAACAATTGATAAGAAAAGAAAATATGTTGAATTATTAAAACCATTACCAAAGAAGATGCGTGAAATTCAAGCATTATTAGTAAAAGGAAGAGAAGGATATTATGATGCAGCAACTAAATTAAGAAAAATTAGAATGCCTTTAATGAAAATTGCATTTGAATTTGTCACCGAATGTTGTGGAGATAAAAAAAAGAATTAATTTATATAAATTGTATTAAATATAATTTATATAAACTTTACTTAATTAAAGACCGTTGAAATATATTGATATAAATCTTCATCATCATTAAAGAATCGTTGAAATACATTTTCTTCTTCATCCATTTCTTCATTTTGGAACTCACTACTACTTATTTTTAAAAATAATGAATTATTTTGATTATCTTCTTTATTATCTTCTTTATTATTATTTATGTTTGAAGATAGTTTAATTTGATTATATTTAATTTCCCACTTTGGAGTAAAATCTGCAGGACCCGATTGTTGGAGTTGATTATTACAATCTGGGCACATCATATTATGATTAGTATTATCTAAAATATGAACCAATCGACATCCAAGCATATAATGTGATGAACAAATAAACTTGGATTTACAACAATGACTTGCTGGGTTCTTATCATAATCAAATTTATTTTTACAAATATTACATTCTTTAAAATACATCTGTGTTTCTTGTAAAGTAATTCCATTTTTTGCCAAACCATTTAATTCATATAAATCACGGTTATGTTTTTCAGTTAAACATACATTAATAACTGCCATATTTTCAGAAATATCATTAAATGTTAAAAATATTTTTAAAAGACAATCTGGTAAAGAATCTATTAATGACATTATATTTTTAATATAAATATATTTAAAATATTATATTTATATTATTTAAGAAAACAAAGAATAAATGGAATACTAAAAATACTATATAAAATCAAAAATAATGATAATAATTGAATATGTAATACAAGATTTATATTTTGTCGTGTGGATTTTTTATTATTTATTTTAATTTTTTTATATAATGTATATGTATCTGGAATTGTTTTACGAAAATATTCTGTTAAATAAGTAAAATATTCAGAATAATATAAAAATTTATAATTATTTTTTCTATAATATTTAACTGCACCAGGAAGAGATTCAACTTTAATATTTTCAATATATATTTCTTTTGCATGTTGTTCTGTAAGTTTGAGTAAATAACTACCAAATTGAAAATGTTTATATTCTGGAATATTTTTATTACCAACTAATTCAATTACAATTGAATTATTTTCTTTTATATAAAAAAGAAATGCAATTGGCAAATGATTAATTATTACAATAAATCCATCCATTTGTTCAACATTTAAAATATATTCAATAAAATCACGTTCTATACAATCTCTACATATTTCTTCAGAATGTTTTAAAACTAAATCTGTAATATATAATCTTCCATGATTACGAAGATTTAATATATTAATAGATAAGTCTTTATAAAGAACCATTATAAATTATATTAATTAATATAATTAATTTATAAAATCATTTTTAATTTTATTTATGATTTAATAATTTTCTTTATTAAATATATAAATAAAATACAACAAAATGAGACAAGATAATAAATTACCACCAAATTATTATGTAGATGCAAGAATACCAGCAATTGATAATACAAGACAAAATATGAAAGTATTATATCCAGTATGCGAAAGTTGTCCATATAAATATTATGATAATAAACAAAGAATGTCATTAGAGAAAATTACAGAAGAGAAACAAAAACATTTTGATGGATTAAGAAAAAAAATAATGGAAGAAATGAAATCAAAAAAAGAGAATTTTATTAATGAAAATGCGCCTGCTAATATAATATTAAATAGTCCATTTAAACAAGGTGATAATCAATATAATCTAACTTTTTCAACAATGATTGGGGGTAAAAATAAACAAAGTCATTAAATGTAAAATATCTAGCATTTATTAAAAAATCAAACGACATCTTTTTTTCAAAATATGGTCGTGAATATTTTTTATCTATTATTCTACAACCACGTACAAAATACCGGTTGTAAATTGTAAAATACATTCATATAATAATATATTATAAATAATATATTATTTTTTTTAAATATTTATTTTTTAATTGATTTCTTTACTTTCTTTACTTTCTTTACTTTCTTTACAGATTTTTTTATAGGTTTCTTTACTTTTTGTTTTCCTCCATATTGTTGTTTTTTAAGTCGATTAAGTGTTCGAACAAATCCCTTTAATAATAAAGTTAAATCTAAAACATATAGTTTTTCTTCACTGGGTTCTACTTTAATTTTAAGTTTTTTAGATAATTTATTAATAAAATCATTAACTTCTTCTTTTGTTAATATTAAAAAATTTTTAGATTTTAATCTTTTATAACCAATATCACCCAAAAAATCAATAATAATTGGAATTTTATTTTGATTTTTATTAATAATATTAGTTGTTCCTAATAATCTATATAATTGCATTTTTGCAATATCTTCAATATCACTTTTTTCTAATTGTTCTTTATAATTAATTATCATATTTTCAAGTTCAAGTGGAATATCTTTTAAAGATTTGACTGATTTATTTTTTCTAGACATATTATTATATAATTTTTAAATATAATAATTTTAAAATTTTACAATATTCTCCATTTGGATAGTTTTATTAGAAGATATACAAGGATTTTGTGTAAATTTATTAGATTTAACGGATTGATAAATACCTTGAATTAATTTTTCACAAGTTAAATCAGAACCTTGATTATTTTTTAATGTTTCGAGTAATGCGAATGTCATTGCTCCTTGAGATTGACGATTAATAAAAGCATCTGCTGATGTTTGTGTATCTTGACATCCAGAAATAACAAATACATCACCTTTAATATCTTTTTCATAATTTTCAATACTCATTTGATATTTTGCACTAACTTTTCCAGTTGCACTTACTTTTGAATCATAACCAGTAAGACAATGTTTTAAATCTAACATAGTACCAGAATGACAAGCATCAACAATAACAAATAATCGTGTATTTGGTTTCATATATTTTTCTAATACATCCCGAATATCATCATCATAAAACATACCAGCACGTTTATAATCGATTGGAACTAAACATTCATCTTTAAAATCATCTTCGTCCGAATTTTTATCCATTACCCAAGCACCATGACCAGAATATTGAAAGAATACATCAATTTTTTCATTCTTATCATTTTTAAGTAAACGAACTAAGTTAATATATATATTATGTTTAGTTGGTAAATGTTCAGTATTATCATTTAACATAACAATATCTTTTTCTTCATAACCACGTCTTAATAACATTTCTTTAACATTTTTTGTATCATTAATGCATCCAAATAATTCACTTGATGTATTTTTATAGTTAATTCCAACTAATAAAGCTCTTTTCTTAGGAGTTAATTTCTTTTTTCTAAATAATCCCATGCAGTTCATTATATAAATATATTGTTATTTTATTTTTATAAAATTTATAAATAATTAATTATAAATCGAAGAAGTTTGTGTTTCATGAATACGATAATATAATAATGGTTTTTTCATAATATGAATTTTTATTCTATCATCAAGAGCTGCTTTTTTAAATAATAATAAATCTTCAATTGGAACTTTATTTTCATATGGTCCCATTAATTCCCAAAATCTTCTTGTAAAACAAACACACGGATGTGCAACTATATTATGATTTCGTTTAAATTCTTTTTTAATATAATCTTGTTCTTTTTGTATTTGTTCTTTTAAAGGAATTTCTTTTGGACTAACAAAATTATATGCAAGATAATTAATATTTTTAAATGGTTTATCATCTTTATCAACATAAATCATATTTGAAGAAACTAAATCATAATTTAATTTTTCAAGAATTTTAAATTGTCTTTCAAAACGAGTTAAATCATAAAAATCATCAATATTAATATTAAAACAATATTTATACTTTGTATCAGAAGAAAATACTTTATCTAATATATAATTATAAGCATAAGAATGGTCTTTTAATGGTTCGTGAAAATAAAATAATTTATGATTTTTTAATTTATTAAAATATTTAACAATTGATTGTTCATCTTCTTTATTGCCATATGATAATTCAAAGACATCAAAATTTTGATATGTTTGTTTTTCAATAGTATCAAGACATTTAATTAACCATTTATGGTCATAATAATTTAGAGCATTTTTATGAAAAATCATAACTGCTGAATTCATATTATATAAAATCTATATGTTATATAATATATTTTCAATCTTAATTAAAAAAAGTTTTGAGTTTACTTAAAACTAACATATTTGATGGCAACATATTATATTTAAATGCATTTTCAACAGATACCCATTCAATCTTATCATGGACAGTTAATTTTAGAGTAGAAATATCAATTTCGGTATGATAAATTAATAAATTAAATAATCCATTTGGATATGACCACGGTATTTCACAAAATTTATCAAGAACAGTTGATTTAACATTTAATTCTTCCATTAATTCTCTTTGGATTGCTTGTTGTGGGGTTTCGCCTTTTTCTAATTTACCACCAGGAAATTCCCAAAACCCAGCATATGGTTCAGAAGATGCCCTTTTACCAATTAAAATTTTTTTTGTTAATCTATCAGAAATTAATGCAACTCCAACACGTTTCATTATTATATTAATAATAATTATTTTAATATAATCAGTTTTATTTATAAAATAAATTTCTTAAAATAATTATATAAAACAAATATATTTTTAATTTTAATGAATAATTTTTCTTAAATTTAAAACGTATGATTGTAAAATAATAATATCTTTTGGATAATTAATAATTTTTAACATTGTATTATAATTTAAATCAATGATTTGTTTTTTCTGTGTATCTGGAACAATAATCATTAATTGTTTTGTAAATTCATTAATGATATCAAATACAGTTTGATTACAATGGAGAGATAATTTATTAATCATTTCATCAAGTGTATCATAACCAATACTTGATTTATTTTTAATTATATTTATTATTTCTTGAATAATAGTATTTGTATGATATTTAATATTTTTAATTTTAGATGAATGTTTATTCATCATATTTAATTTCAAAATCATTTTTTTCATATTTGTTCCAGCATCATCTAATATATTTTTAATTATATTATTTTCAATTGTAAAATTTTCATTTTGAATAATTTTTAAACATTTCCTTTTAACATCCTCTTTTGTGAAACCAGGTGTTTTAAGAATTAAACAACGACTTTCAATCGGAGAAATTAAATTATCATTTGTATTTGATATTAATATAAATCTTGAATTTTTAATATTGTCTTCCATAATTTTTCTTAACATTGCTTGGTCATTTAATTCTAATAAATCGGAATTATGAATTATAATAATTTTATTATTATTAGTAATACTTTTATTTGAAATATATTGTTGAATAACATCTTTTAAAATATATTTTTTATACAGACCTAAATCTTTTAAATCTAATTCAATAAAATAGTTTGATTTAAATAAAATATATTCAATATCTTTATTTTGTTTTTTATATATTTGATTGAGTTTAACTTTTTTACAATTATTAAATAATGAATATATTAAAGTTTTTTTACCAGAACCGGGATTACCATACATTAAAATATTTGGGATAGTATTTTGTGTAAATCCTTTTAAAATATTAATAATTATATTATAACCATTATTCATATCTTCTTCATAAAAATTATCAAGTGATTTTATTTTATATTTTTCAAATAAATCAGTCATATCTTCTTAAATTAATATAATGAATAATTATTAAATAATTTAGAAAAAAATAAAAAAAAAAATAAAATTGATTTTCTTTTAGTTTATAAATTAAAGTCTTATTTACTTTTAAACATTCAAAAACTCAAAATGGATTTTGGAAACTTAGTATTCGAAGAAATGACAATCAAATCATTAAAAGCAGAATGCAAACGTTTAAAATTAAAAAATTATTCAAGAAAAACAAAAAGTGAATTAATTGATTTATTGAATAGTTATAAAAATCCAACATTTGAGAATGATGAAGAAGAAACTCAATTACCAAAAGTAGAGAAAGAAAATAGTCCTCTTAAGAATCCAACTTTAGAAGAAATTACTGAAATCAAAAATCCAGAAGTAATGGAAACAGATGAGAAGAAAAAGAAGAAGAAGGAGAAGAAGGACAAAAAGAAGAAGGAAAAAAAGGAAAAGAAGGAAAAAAAGGAAAAGAAGGAAAAGAAGGAAAAGAAGGAAAAGAAGAAGGAGAAGAAGGAGAAGAAGAAGGAGAAGAAGAATAAGAATAAGAAAGAAGAATCAACGGAAGCACCGAAGGAAGAACCTGAAGAAGAATCACAGGAAGAGGAACCATTGAATTCTGAACCGGTTAAAGATTCTCTTATGCTAAACCTTTTTGGAGAAGACCCGGAAGATGATATTCCTGAGCCACCACTTCCTAAAAATCTTGATGCAGATACATTTGGTTTTGAAGATATGATACCAGAAGATGTTCAAGAAGAGGAAAAGGTGGAGGAAGTTAAGGAAGAGAAAACAGAAAATAATATGAAAATGTTTTCAACCCAAGAATTAATTAAAGAATTATCTAATAGAGGTTATACAGTAATTGCAAAAGAATTAACTGCAGAACAGCGGGATAAATTAAAAAACGCATTATCAGATTATGATTTAATTTAATTTAAAATAAATAATTTTTTTTAAAAAACTATTTATTGTTATGGACTTATTTTTTTTCAGCATGTGTTTTACAACATCCATCAACAAAGACTGGATTTCCACATCGTTTTCCTTTTGATTTTCCACGTTTATATACATACTCACATTGTGTCTCTTCTACTTCATCTGGGTTTTCTTCATCCTCACTAGTTGAAATTTCGATTTCTGCGATTGATGAATCTGCTTCAATACTTTCAGAAAATGAAATGACATCTTCTACATTTAAATTATCTTCAATATCTAAATCTAAATCTAAATTACTTGGTTCTGAATTATCTTCTTGTTCTTCATCAGATTCTTCTTCTGGTTCCTCATCGGATTCTTCATCAGAATCTTCTTCTGGTTCATCGTCAGAATCATCAACTTCTATTACTTCATCTCCATCAATTAAACTTTCTGATTCTTCATCATCAATAAATGAACTAACTTCATTATCAGAATCTTCCTCTTCATTAGAAAGGTCTCTTACTTCATCTTCAAGTTCAAAAGCTTCATCTTCTTTATTTTCTTGATGTAGCATATCAATTACTTCTTCTTGAATAATATCTTCATCGATTGAATTTTCAATTTTTTTGGTAATATCAAATACAATCTCTTCTTCTGGGATTGTTTGTAATGGTTCTCCGAGTAAAGAATTAATATCTACTTCTTGAATTGTATCGGCAGCTGTCATAAATTCATCTTTTGATAAATCACGAGTTGCTTCATTCTCAATAATTACTGGTTCTGCTTCATTTGTACATTTTTCAGTATCACATACTGTTTTGGATGTTGAAACTGTTTGTTGAGGTTGAGATTGTTGTTGAACTGTATTTCTAGTTAATAACATTTGTGCAAGAATTTCTTGTTTTTGTTTTAGTTCATTTACTTCATTTGATAGATTTTTATTCTTTGTATAAAATACAAATGATACACCGAATAAACATACAATAATTACAGCAATTACTGCTAATAAAGCATTAATAGTTATTTTCATATTTCTGTTATATATTTTATTATTTTATAATATTTAAATTAATTTAAGTAAAAAAAATTAATTTAATTTAATTAAGTAAAGATGTTTAAAGATTTAATTGATAAATGGATAAATACAAAAAGTAAAAAAATATTATTATTTCATGGAGAAAGTGGGTCTGGTAAATTTACATATATTAAAAATACTTTTAATAAAAAATATATCATTAATTCATTCTCATATATTGATTTTTTAACTGGTGATATTAATCAAAGGGTATTAAATTCATTAAAAAATAATAAAGTATTAATGATGATGAATGGAAATAAAAAACCAATGGTTGTCATAACTGAGACTGAATTTGTTGGAAATTCAGCATTAAAATCATTATTTAAAATATTTGGAGCAAATAAAAAACATTTTACATCAGAAATACCAATAATTTTAATTTATTCAGATAAGATTGAAAAATTCAAAAAAGATTTTGATATAAATTTTTATGAAGTTTATCATCAAACAGATATTAATTATTATTCTCAAAATATAATTGATAAACTAAATATAAAAGAAGAAAAAACAATAGAGTATATTAATAATACAATTGGTCAAAATAATAATTTACAATTATATGATAATATTAATAAACTATTAATGAATTATACAAATGGACAAGATTCAGTAAATGTATTTAACTTAGAAAAAATATTAACACCTTTATTAGTTCAAGAAAATTATAAATCATTTATTAATAAAAATAAAAAATATTATACATCAAGCGAAGATTGTATATGTGAGATGTCAAATTTAATGACAGATGTAAATATACTAAATAATTTTATGGTAAATAAACATTGTTGGGGATTAAATAATTTAATTTCAACATTATCTTGTAATTATTCATCTTATTTAACAACACAAAAGTATAAGAATAAAAAAACCCAACATAAATTAAAACCAATTAATATTAAATATACAAAAGTATTAATAAATAATTCAACATTATTTTTAAACTTTAAATATTATAAAATGGTTTTACAAAATATAAATTATATTCACGATTTTGATAGTTCATTATTAGATGCAATAATTAATGATGTATTAATATTAATAATAATGAAAGATAAACGAGCAAAAGAATTAATTAAAAAATATAATATTCAGAAATATATTTTAGTCAAAGGAATGAAGATGACAAATAATCATTTATTTATGGATAATTATAATACTTTAAAGAAACTAATTAATAATTTATATAAATAATTTAAATCAAAGAAATTAATTCATTGATTTAAGAAATATGTTTAACGATTTCATTTAATAATTTTGATTGAATTTTTTTATCAAATGTATAAACTTTTTTCATAATATTTGGAATAGTTGTTTTTTCATTATCTTCTAAAATAATATTATATTTTTCAGCAATATAAATTAATAAATTCAAAACATCTTGTTCGATTGCTTTATATTTTTGTGCTTTTTCAACAATAAATAATTTAAATTTAATTTTATTTTTTGAAATCGAAATATCTAATTCAACATCTTCTTTTATTCTTCCACTTTTTTTACGAATAATAATTTTCTTTTTCTTAATAGTTTTAATTTGTTTTTTAGGTAATTCTTTAGGTAATTCTTTAGGTTTTTCTTTTGGTAAAGTTGGTGTTTTACATTCACATTCTGGAATTATATTAATACATACTCTACATTTAACACATTCACAATTATCTAAATTTTGATTACATTGATTACATAATTCATCTTCAATATCTAATAGAGCTCTTCCTTTTTCTGTTTTTTGAGCAAATAAAAAAAGTTCTTCAAACGACATTTTTACCATACCTTTGGGTGGATTACCATATTTTCTTATATAAGCTTGAAGATTTACTTTTGACTTCCATGTTTTATCATTCCAATCAATTGTCATAATACATATCTTATTTTATTATATTAAATCAATTTTAATATAATATTAATTATTGTATTTCAACATAAATAGGAACACTTGAAGATTTTGAACGACAACATTCACGACAGAACTTTTTTAAACAATAATTTGAACCTTTAATATTACGAAATTCATAAGTTCCTTTTGTAAAAGACATAGTCAGATATAAATCTCTTTGACTATCAACATGTTTATAACATTTTTGACATTGATATGTTGGAAGAAAACTAAAAATATGTTTTGCAATATTTTTATCATTATTAGTTTGATATAATTTTTGTTCGATTAGTAATAATTGTGGATTCATTATTAAGAATAATAATCAAATAAATTAATTTAATTATTATTAATCAATTTTAAAAAATTTTAATGTTTATGAATTTTCATATCTCTAACTATTAATGGATTAGAAACAGTATCAGCTAGAATATTATTATGTGAAAGATTAATTGATTTAAAATGATTATCATTATGGTTATCTGGTGAATGTTCATTTTGAATTAATTGTTGAACTTCAAAATTATCCCATTCTATATTAAAGAAAGCATCATCTTTCATTTCTGCCATTTTTTGATTTATTTCACGTTCTTTTTCTTCTTTGTCAAAATCATTATCTTTTGTTTTTGTAATAACAATTCCTTCTATACTTTCTCTTGCATTATCCATTAAACTTAGTAAATTAGATTTTATAAAATAATCATCTTCAACTTCATCAATACTTTCTAAAATTTCTTTTTTAATATCTAAAAACTTAACGTGTGAAAATTGGTTATCTTTATTATATGAAACATTTTGAACCATTGGTAGAGAATTTATTTGATTAATTTTCATTGTTTCTCCTCCTATATTATTACTAGAAATAATATTATTAGGAATTTGTGGAGGAATAACATTATTAGTTCGATTTTTAATCTTATTATTTGATTTTTTCTTAATTTTATTATTACTATTTCCAATTTCTATAAAATCTTTTCTTCTATCATCATTTGATATAGCCCATTGGACATTATTATAAAAAGTATTGACTTTATGCATATCAGCATTTTCTAATTCAGGCATTGGTGGTAGTTGAAAATTAATAGCATAAATAAAATATAACATTATACATAAAATAATATATGATTGTTTTTCTGTTTTTTGTAAAATATGTAGTTCATAGATTTTAATTAGAGTAATAATAACTTTTAATATATCTTTATCAAATTTTGAATTTTTTAATATAATCTTCCATAATAGTTTCATTAATCTTTCATTTATTTTACTTCTAGAATGTGTATATAAAACTATATTATAATTATTGTCTATATTTGAGACAGAATCACAATCAATTGATAATATTTTACCAATAATTCCAAATAATGCAGATATTATTTTATGTGGATTACCTAGATTTTTAATTTTATTACTGATAATAATACTTAAAACTTTATTAAACATTGATAAAAAATTTTGTGCATTACGAATATCATTAATTATGATTTTTACTTGGTCATTATATGTTTTTGGAATATATGAAGAAATATGTTGTTTTTTTGCAGACTGTAATATTTTAATAGTTCTCATTGTTAAACTTTGAACAACAATTGAATTTCTTAAATCTAATAATGTTTTTGTATTATCTTTTTTTATTAATTTACGATAATGTGATTCTATATTTTTAAATTTCATATAATTTTCATACACAACGATTGGTATTCTTGGAAGAAGAACATGAACATATTCAATTGCGAAAGTTAAACATATTTTCCAGAAATCATTATAATAACCAGACATAATAATTTCTGACCCAAAATATAATGACCCATAATTATCACCTGCTAAAAGTGTTTTCTCAAATATTTTTATTAAATCCTTTTTTCTATAACCTGAAATAGAAATAGAATTATATTTTATTTTATTATCAGTAACAGAAAATAAAACTTTCATTATTTAAACAATATCTATATTATATTTAGTTTTTTTAACTTTAAATAAAATAGTAATTCTATTTAAAAATAATTAATTAAATAAATCTTCAATTGAGTTATAATAATCATCAATAGTAGAATCATTTTTTAAAAGAACATCTTCTTTTATTTGTAAAATACCCATTTCAGATTGATGATTATCTATATTTGTAATACTTGACCGATTAACTTTAATTATAAATGCATTATATTTTTTTAATATTTCTTCTTCATTTGCAAATCGTAAATCAGTTACAATAACTCTTGCATTTGGATTTTTCTTTAATAAATCTTTATACCATAATTCAAAACGATATGTCCATAAATAATTTGAAAGTTCTTTTAATTCTGGAAATACTTCTCCAAGTTTATGACGCATCATTTCTGTTCCAAAACCTTGAAATATTTTTCTAGCAGATAAACCTCCCCACCGTTCATCAGATGTTTCTTTCTCATTTCCATCTAATTGTTCCTTTGATAACATAAATATTTCGGAACATGCTACTTTTAATGCATCTGCAAAAGCATAACGAATATATCCATATTTTTCAATTAAATATTTTGCACCAGTATCTTTACCAGACCGTTTAAACCCAGTCATTGCGATTAATTTTGGTAAATGTATATTATGAGACATTCTATATGATTATTATAAATTAATTTATTTAAATAAAATCATTTTTAATATTAATTTTATAAATAATTTATATTTTATATAATTAATATATAACAATCGAAATTATATACTGTTATGAAATTACCACAAAAACTTTCATTAAAACCAATACCAATGTCTACAATTAAAGAAGAGACAGAAGAAGAACTTGATGAAAGTAGAATTATTAAAATTATAATAAAATCAGGAGAAGCTTTTACTCCATATCAAATAAAAAAATTATCATATATAGGAAAGAAAAATATGGGATATTATGGAATTAGTGTATATATATTTGTAGGTGGAACAACAATATTAAATTTATATAAATTAATAACATCAAATACAGAACTAATAGTTATTATTAATTTAATGATACCATCAATAATTTCATTGTTAGCGTTATTTCGTGGAATTGCTGGAATATTACATTTTTTATTAAAACAATTTAAATAAAATTAAAAATGATTAATATTAATGTTATAAATATAAAATTTTAAAAATAAATAAAAATATGGATTTTTTACCAAAAGAAATTGAAAATATAATTTTTAATTATAAAACTCAATTTGAAAAAATAGATTCATTTGGTAAAAAAATAAATAAATTAAAAAATGAAGAGATTTCAAATGATTATTATAAATTATATAATACTCAAACATTTAAAACGAATATTTGTTATTTGGATGTGAAAGATTATTTAAAAAATAATAAAATTTCATATTTTAAATATCAAATAGATAATGATTATGATTATAATATTGATGAAGATGGAAATATTATTAAAACTCAAAAAAATAATGAGTTTCAAGGATTTAGTTTAAGAACAGATTGTGATTATCATTTAAAATATTGTAATATAACAGAAGTTGTATATAGTTCAATGTCTGATATATTTTATTTTAAAATGATAATTGTATAAATAAAAAATAAGTAAATATTATGGACTTATTTTTATGATGTTGATTTTTTACTTTCTTCAATAATTTTTATTTTAATTTTATTATTTTCAATCATTAAATTAATAACTTCAATTAATTTCATTCTTTCTACATATGATAAATTTGGTTTTTGAAGTTTTTTAATAATTGTTTTAATTGTTATTTTTTGATTTTCCATTATTATATTATAATTATAATAATCAATTTTTAATATGAAATTAAAACAAGTTCAGTTTTAATAATCTTAAATTATATATGTAGATTTAATTCTTGAGTTAATTTCAGATATTTCATTATTTAATAAATTTAATTTTATAACAGTTAATATTAAAGTATTAAAAGGGATAAATGCAAGTAACATAGGTGCATTAGAATAAATAATAAAAGTAAAAAATCCAATTTGGAAAATCATTAATGAGATACATAAAAATTTATTAAAACTTTTTTTCCTTTTTATTTTTTGTAAAAAATTTCTTTTATAAATTTTTTCATTTATATAAATTTCAATAAAATATTTTTTTTCTAAAATATTATTAAATAATTTTTTTTCTTCATTCTCAATTTGATTTTTAAAATCAATTATTATGTGAGAAATATATTTTTCTTTTACCAAAGAAGTTAAAATATTTAATTCTTGGGTATTAATCATCTTTATAAATATACATTTTAAAAAAAATATTTTTTAATTAAGGTATTTTTTTATGTTTTTAATATGATGTTTTCCAAAAATACCAAAAATATATTCTTCATCAAAATCATTATTATTTAAAATATATTTATTAATTATTTCAAAATCTAATATTATTTGACTTATATTTTCTAATAATGGAGCAATATCTGTAATTTTATAATCTTTTTCTAATTGATTAATATTTTTATTAACTTCGTATAATAATTTTTCTTTAATTTTACCATCAATCATATTTTGAATCTTTCTTTTTAATTTATACATTTCTTTTCTTGCATTTTCTATTTTTGATATATATTTTTTATTATTAAGAAATATTGGTGGATAATCAGACGGTTTTCTTTTATCAATTGTAATTAATCTATTTTTTGTCTTACCATTTAATTGTTTCAATGTTTTATTATTATTAAATATCATTTTATTAGTATGCATATAACTTACAATAAATCTATCAATTAATGAATCATCAAAATTAGATTTTTTTTGTTTTTCTTCTTTTAACTTTTTATTATAAAAATTACTAATTGTTGAAATACTTTTGTCATTTAAACCAACATATGCTTCAAGAATAATAAGTAATGGTTCATTAAATGCATTAATAATTTGAATTATATCATTATTTTTTCTTGATTGATGGTCTTCACCGATAAAAATATATTTTTTCTTATTATAATTAAATGTTAATAATGATATATTCTTATTTTTATATTTATCAATTAAAGCGGCAACAGTAAAAAAAGACCTTAACATTATTATATAATTATTATATTAATTAATATTTATAAAAAAATTAAAATTGATTAAAGTATTATATATAATTATTGCATTATCTTAACATTTATTTAAATTATTAATAAAAGTTAATAATTTGGTTATACAATGTCAATTGTATTTGCAAAAAATCCAATAATAATTGAATATAATTATGATATAGAAGAAAGAACAGATAAATTGGTTTCATATAAAAGAGTAAAATCAAATAAAAAAATGAATGCCTGGATTTCTGCATTATTATATCGTCCAATTTTAAATAAACAAGAATATTATGATATTAAAAATAAATATAATATAATACATTCATTATTTATTGGAAGAAAAGCAATTATTTATCACGAAAAAAATTTTAAAATCGGATATAATATTTTTAATGGAGATAATGTAGAAGTCACAATTTGTATTAAACATAAAAAAGATAAATTGATAAAAGAAACGAAAAAATTTAAAAAGAGAAAAATATATGAAGCAAAAGTATATTTAATAAAAAGAGTTAGAGAAATAACAACTGAATATGGATATTATTAATATTTAAAAATAAGTAAATATAATGGACTTATTTTAATATTAAAATAAAATTGATTTTATAAATTATATTAATTTATAAAATGAATAATAAATTAGAACAAGTTAGAAATTCAATCAATAATATTGATGAAAGACTAAATTGGAATGAATATTTTATTACTATTGCACATCTTGTTTCTAAACGTTCAAGTTGTAATAGATTAAATGTTGGATGTATATTAGTTCAAGATAATCGTATTATTAGTAGTGGTTATAATGGTCATTTGGCAAAAACAGAACATAAAAGTATTATTCGTAATAATCATGAACAATTAACAATACATGCAGAGGTAAATAGTATTATTGATTGTGCAAAAAGAGGTATTACTACAAATAATGCAGTTGCATATATTACCCATTTTCCTTGTTTAAATTGTTTTAAAACATTAATTGGTGCAGGAATATCAAAAATATATTATTCAGAAGATTACAAAAATGACGAAATTGTATATCAACTAAAAGAAGAACTAAACATTGAAATTATTAAACTATAAATAAATAGATTTTTCAGTCTATTTATTTATTTTTTTATTTTTAAATTTTTTATTTATTTTTATTTATTTTTTATACACTAAACATAACTAAAATATAATACAATAATAAAATTGTATAAGTAATTTAGTTGCTGTATGCTAGACCTCCCATACCACTCATTACACGGAGTACGTTGAAGTTTGTGGCATAGATTTTTACGAATGCATCATCGTTGTTTGCGGCTGATGTAATTGTAAGTTGTAAGGTTGCGTTGTCAATTCGGGACATGTTGGCTGTTCCGGATGGTTGGTGCATTTCTGGGTTTAGAGCAAATGAGTATACGTTGATACCGGTTGCTGGGATGTTTGTGTGATGTTGATATGGTTGTACTTCATTGAAGTATCGTCCTTTACGCTCACTGAAACGGTCATGTCCGTTAAGTTGTAATTTGGCAGTTGAGGTTGGGTTTACACCTGTTGCTGGGGTTGCACTATCGGTGTAGTTGTTTCCTTTTCTGTCTGATGCAGATTGGACTACCCAGATTAATTCTTTACATGGGTGGTTGAATGAAAGTTTTACTTTGTTGTTTACACCAGATAATGATTCATCACCAGTGAATTGTAATTGTTCAATTAGATATTCGTGGGATGTCTGTGCGAATTTTCTGCGCTCATCAGTATCTAAGAAGATATAGTCAATGTATAGGGAAGCATCAGTTAATGATGGTACTGAAGCATATGCTGGTTTTGATGCACTTACTAAGTTTGTGAATGATTCAAACTCAACTGAGAGTTTTACTTCGTGGTATTGTAAAGCGATTAATGGTAGAGCTAGACCTTCATGACGGCAGAACCAGAATTGTAATGGGATGTATAATTCGTATGCTGCTAGGGTTTCAGTATCTGCTGCACCAGTTGTTGTTAATGATGCTACATTACCAATCATACTGTTGTAACCAGACTCGTGTCCTTTTGTGGTTGTGAGGGATGACCAGATGGATAACCAGGTACCGTAGTGTTTATCGATACGTTGTCCACCGATTTCTACTTCTACTGATTTGATTAAGAAGTGTCCTACTTCTTCTACCCAAGCGAAACCTGATGCACCGGATGCGGTGACAGCTGGTAGAGTTGCTTGTACGTAACATTTTGTGATTAAATCACCAGTACGTGCTACTGTTGCTGTTACTTTGCGGTCAAATCCTACTGAACCGGAAAAGGTGTTTTGGATTGATTGCATTGAGAAGTTTGTGTGTCGTTTGTATAAGTGTTTGAAAAAGGTAATTTGTGGGTTACCAGTTAAATATACGTCTTGAGCTCCGTAAGCTACTAATTGCATGAGACCTCCACCTGACATTGTGTTGTTGTTTTATATTATACTATACTATATTATTTTAATTTTT
>Ga0255753_1001492_pt1 | contig 27889 bp, 19 predicted proteins | sample 041ome_10_FD_179953 | JGI IMG/M metagenome (GOLD analysis project Ga0255753, IMG submission 179953) | Coastal salt marsh microbial communities from the Groves Creek Marsh, Skidaway Island, Georgia - 041412US metaG (version 2) | ecosystem: Environmental > Aquatic > Marine > Intertidal zone > Salt... | reverse complement strand
CAACGACATCATCATCAAAAGCAGCAGCAGCAGCAGCAGCAGCAGCAGCATCATGGTGGTGAACAGGCGAGCCATGGGAAACCGCCGCGAGGTGGGACGGCGGGTTCGGGGCTAGGGATGACGACGACGACGACGCATAGTGATGTGAATGCGGGATACGGGCGATCGACGAAGCACACGCGGCACGAGAGCGGTGGGTCGTGGTTGTTTGAGACGCGAGAGAATTTGGCGCGACAAGCGGCTGAGGAGGCGCGCGCGCGAGAGGGGGCGACATCGACGTCTGCGGTGACTGAACATGATGATAGACACGCTAGAGGGGTAGATATTGCGACTGCGCGTGATGCGTCGGTGATGGTGCGAGAGGATTTCGATGTAGGATCGCCGAACGGTACGGGCGCGACTGGGGTGTTGCTCGATTACTTTGAGTCGTTGCGGTATTTCGACGAGTGGGTTGCCGTGTCAAACTTGTGGGAGCGGCGGGAAAACGTCGGCGTGAGCGATTATCTGTGTGCAAGATTATACCGAGAAACGTCGGACGAGGCGGTGGAGCGGTATTTGAGTCAAATAGTGACAATGTGGATCCAACGTACCGAGCTCGGCGGGGCTGAGGCGCAGCAAGCGTCGAGTTTGGAGCGCATGATGGTGATGTGTTGTCGTCGATCTTTGCGATTGGCGACAAAAATGTGTTGGTTATTAAGTGCGGCGGCGGAGGATAGTTCACGTCCAGCGGCTGTGCAAGAATTTCGAGAGAGATGCGCATATGAGGCGGTGACAAATGGTACGTGGCTCGCGCCGTTTGAAGAGAGAAGAGCGAGCGCCGCATCGCCGGCGAGCCCAAAGAAATCACAAGTATCGACTACTGGGGAAGAACCGGTGACACCACCGAGAAAAATATTTGGTATGGCAAAATCTCCCGCGAAGTCTCGCGGAAGCGATGAAAAGGTAGCATCTGGAGATTCTCCGACGACGAGCGGCGGTTTTCTCGCTGGGTTTTCTCGCGTGTTATCGTTTCGGTCATCTCCATCCTCCTCTAAGTCTGAAAAGGCGAAAAAGCACCGAGAGTCACGTTCTCCTGGTAAACCGAAAGAAAGTTTCAAGCCACATGGTTCGGGTGGACGCTTGTCGTCGCTTTTCACCGTGTGTGGAACGGAGACGCTTCCTCCAGAGGATGGCGCAAAGGAACTGCGCCTCAGGAAGAAAACTTTTGACGCGACGATGAACTTCACGAATGAATTGTGCGATTTATCGGATAAACTGTCCAAAGTGTTTCCACTCGACAATCGACAAGGCATCTTGCGTCACGAACTGGCTCAAATCAACAGGCAATTCCGCCACACTGAAAAAGGTACTGGTGTATTATTTCCGATGGGACACGGCAAAATGGAGCGCGTTATTCGCATTCCGTTTGAAGAAGCAGTGCTTCTTAACAGTCGCGAAAAAGCGCCGTATCTCGTTTGTTTAGAGGTCGTGAGCTCGAATCCTACTCAAGAAGAGATGGACCATGCGAGCACGCATGGTTCGCCAAACGATTCAAGTGAAGACTTTTATCCATCAGGCGATGACTTCATGCCAGACGCGAGAGAGCGCATTCGTCGCTCGCTCGAAGCGAATCGTCGATTCCTTGCACCAGTTGGCGGCGGCGATGCATCGACTGGTTCATCGAGAGGCACGAACTCGTTTTCAAATGATGATTTGGAGGACATGTGGGTGAATGTCGTGCCGATAGTGAATACTGATGATAACAGCATCGTCGTGCGACTCGTCGTGCGCAGCGAGGCAGAAATGATGGACACCTCGCCAGGACCGCATCAGCGTAAACCTTCGGAAGTGGGTTTAATTGAAATGGCCGCACAAGTCAATGCTCGAAAGTGGGCCCCAGAAAAAGATGCGCTAGATGTCACTTCGCTCCCGACAGCGACTGGTGTGGGCGCGTCGATGACGTCGTCTCCGCACAAGCGTAGCGCTGGTGGTTTAGGTGAATTATGGATTGACAAGTTAGATCGCATCCGTCGAGCATCGCCCTATGGTAATCTTCCGGGTTGGGGTCTGAAGCCTATCATCATCAAAGCTGGGGACAACTGTCGACAAGAACTGCTCGCACTTCAGCTCGTTCGAACATTTGCTGATATTTACCGAAGCGCCGGCGTGCGTTGTTGGATTAGGGACTTTGATATCCTCACAACAAACACCCATTCGGCTTTGATAGAAGCAGTGACAGACGCACCCAGTATTCATGCTTTGAAATCTCGATCACCGAGAGGTATGACCTTGCGTCAACATTTCGAACGCAAGTTTGGCGTCGGTACCCCAGAGTTTCGCAAGGCGCAAAACAACTTTGTGGAGTCGCTCGCGGGGTATTCCATTTTGACTTACCTGTTGCAGGTCAAGGACCGACACAACGGTAACATTTTGCTTCATGATGATGGGCACTTGATTCATATCGATTTCAACTTTATGCTCTCAACCTCACCGGGTGGTATTAATTTTGAATCGAGTCCATTCAAGCTCACCAAGGAGTACTTGGAGGTGATGGATAGCGACGCCGAAGGCACTCGATCAGAAGCGTTCGATGCGTACAAGGCGCTGTGTATTCAAGGTTATCTCGCTGTTCGTGAACATGCCGAGCGCATCGTGTTGTTGATTCAAATGATGCGCGCAAGTGGATGTCCTTGCTTCAACGCCGGTCCCAAAGTGATGAAGTTGCTTCGTCAGCGCTTCAATTTGGCCATGAGCGAAGAGCAGTGCGTGGAGACGGTTTTGGGAATGATCTCAGACTCTATCGACGCCTGGTCGACGCGACAATATGATTTCTACCAACGGTACGTGTGTTTCGATTTGTTACCGTCGTTTAAGCGCGCCCTCTTCTCGACGCTTCACGTCTTTTGTTCTTGATTAACTAACCGTTTTTGCCGCGTCCATAATGCAGAGTTTTAAATGGCGTGCTATAATCACGCAGCCATTCCCGGCACTCTATAATTGTTTTTGTATCTCTCAGCCCTGTAGAGATATGTAATCCGCATCTAGAACAACCCCTCACAGCGCGCACACGCGTCCAAACAACTTCTCTCTACGCTGTCCTCGCGCGTCAAACAGCGTGACGCGCGCCCACCGAGGTTACTCCACTCCACGACGCACAAAACGCCCCGAAACCGCACTCATGGTTCAACCCGCGTTGATTGCCGCACCCATCGGTGCCGCTGCCGCCGTCGTCGTCGCCACTCGCGCCGTCCTCGGTGGTCGTCAATCTAAAGAGGAAGTCAGACGAGGCGTCGTGGATGACAACGAAGTGTCCTTCGCGTGCGAGCGCGTGTGCGCGAGCGACCGATTGATGTCGCGTCTCGGTGGATTAGGCAAGGTACGTCGCAGGTGCTCGTGATCGCGCGCGTGCGACGCGTAACTGGTGTCACTGTCGACAAAGTGTGTGTTGGATTACGCGCGCGAGCTGTTTAAATCGATCGCGCGAGCTCAACTTGCGTTGTACGAGTACTCACCGCACCTACGAACGGTTGGTGGTTCATGATGTATACAGGCGGAAATGCCACACACGTGTGTGACGGTATGTGGGATGTCCGGCACCGATGCGTGCGTAGATGCGTGCTCGCGCGTGGCGTGCACGGCGCAGCACAGCGTGCCGCTATGGAACGAACAGTGCGTGAAGCGGTGCACGGCGGAGTGTTTGCGCGGAAGAACGAATACGCCGTGATTGTGGTGAATCATATAGAGAATGTCGCTCGAACGGTTGATAATTTGCTGCGATATCGATCACTCGGGTGAGATTTTTGAGACGTGGTGGTGTAATTAAAATTTCTAGCATTGTAGGCCTCGCGTCCTTTCTCTGCGTATCTCTTCTACCCGTCGAGCATTTGCGACGGAGCTTCACCATCGGGATAAAAATCTTCTGGCTTTGCCGCGTACATGGCTAGCATCGCATTCTCGACGTCCATCGTGTTTCCGACAAGCACGAGCGAGTGCAGCGGTCCGCCCATGTCGACGCCGCACATTTCTTTGAGCGTGCACGCGCAAATTTTCTCATCATCATGACCCACGCGCGCTACAGCCACGCACATGGTTTCAGGGCCATACACACCCTCACCACGCGTCTCTTCAACCTCTATCATCTGTCTCGCCGCCGTCGCCGCCGTCATAAATCTCGGCGGCTCGTACTCTTCAATGCCCTTGCACAGCGCCCGAGTCGTCGGCTCCTTGACTCGAATATCCAATAAGCACAGCGTATGCGATCCAAATGATCGATTCTCCTTAATTCTATCATAAAAACTATCCGGTCGCCACGTTGAGGTGAAGAAACATATCGATACCGCCTGCCCAAAATTATACAACGACAATCCAGTGCCCGCCACGGCGTTCATGATGCTCGCGTTGTAAATATTCTTCACTTTCACTCCGCGCTCGACTGCACGAAGCACTAAATCCGCGTGCGTCGTCGCCGCGAAAGCATCACCAACGACTAAAAATGCAACATCCATCGTCGCCGATTCATCTAACAATCCATCTACGCCTTGCTCGACGAAATTTCTATCGCACACCGTCACCTCCTTGCCGTACAGCGTCGACAACTTGTCCACGTTGACACCCAAGATGGACGTGTACGCCTCCAAGTACACCTTTGCGCACTTTTGAATCGCGGCTAAACCATTCATGGTGACATCGCGTTCGTCTCCCAGCCCGAGACCGATGACGTACAGCATCGTCGACCGACGAAAACACCACGCAAACGAGCTGAATCAAGTGAAGAGCGCGCGCTGCCGGCGGCTGACGCTTTTAACGACGCCCGTTCACGCGCGCGCGGCGACGACGACGGCTGCGACGGCGACGACGACGCTGAAAATGAGGCGCTGATCGAAGCACACGCGTCAAGCACTGCGAGTTCGTCGAGCTCGCGCGGGATGCGCGCGTGCGAGTGACGCGCGCGCGGCACACACCGTCGCACCACATGTCGGGACACGTCGCGCAAGACGCGTTCGCGCGTGGATTGACGCCGCGCTCGCGCGTGCGATCGAGCCGGCGTCATCATCGTGCGGTACGCGCATCGTCTTCACCTTCGTCTTCCGCGTCGTCGTCGCGAGAGGTGGGTCGAGACGATGCCGCTGGTGATGATGATGATGGCGTTGCGCTCACACGGTTTGACGGAGGCGCACGCGCATCAACGAGCGATGTGAGCGAGGATACCGACGCGAGTGAATCACGCGCGATGCGTTCGTTGCGCGGCGCCGTGCATCGCCGGGCGGTGCTCGCATCGGTGGTGCTCGCGAGCGGCGTCGGCGACGGCGCGTGGTTGGGTGAGCGTCGGGCAAGCGCGAGCGCGGGGCCGGATTACGCGCTTCCAGGTCCGTATCGCGTGCGCGCGTTGCCGCAACTCGAGCACACGTGTTCAAAGTGTTTTCCAATGTGCGTTGGGTTGAGTTGTTTGAGTAGAATACGGGTGTTTGTGCCCAAGGCGGATGTGGAACCGGATGCGTTGTTTCCGGTGCTTGGGAAAAAGACGCCGGCGACGACGCGAACAAGCGCGAGCGAAGCGCTGAGGTACGCTTCAGAGCCGCCATACCCTGTTGCTATTATTACTCCTGGGTTTTTGATCGATGGTGAGTCGTATTCGTCCATTGCACGACGATTATGTTCGTGGGGATACGTCGTCGTAATGTACACCAAGACGGAATCCGTCGCCGGTGGGACGTTGGATGACGAAGTTTCAGCGGCAATTCTTGGCGATTTAATCTCATGGGTCGATAGTGACGTCACTATTGGTCCGTATGCCAACCCAGATCAGGTGTACCTGATCGGACATAGTCGCGGTGGCAAGATATCAATGTTGCAAGCGCTTCGAGACGAACGCGTCAAGGCGATTGCGTTGCTCGATCCCGTCGATAACACCGTGTACGCTCCTTTAGGCCCGGGATTCCCAAGCGCATTAGCCGCCATGAAAGCCAATCCAGCGCGCGTACCTCCTCTCCTCGTCGTCGGTGGCGTCTATGGAGGAGAATGCGCACCGAGCGGGTCAAATTACGCGGAATTCTTCGCCGCGTCGCCCCGCGGAGTCGCCGCCAAAGGACACGACGCGTGGGGATTTTCGTGCGGCGCCGGTCACTTTGATTTCATCGATGAAGCGACTTTCGTACAAAAAGTCATCTGTCCCGATGGTTCCATGGATCCAAGTGTCACTCGTGACTTGTGCGCGGCTTTGGTCGTCGCGCACGGCGAACGAGTGCTCCGTCCGGATGAGTCTAGCGACGCCGAGACGCTCGAGCGCACGCTCGGCTCTCTCCGTTCGCAGTTCACCGACCGCGGTGTCGCATTCGATAGCGTGCATAAACTCAAATAGTGTGCGTGAAAAAGCACCACATCACAATACATCACACACGATACGAATCGTGCGCGCGTATGTGCGTACATTTAACCTCGATTTCCCGACCAAGCAACCGACGCTCAGCTCAGTCTCTCGCGCCTCCCCACACCACGACGACGACGGCATGCCATCCGACGACGATGCGATCGCCGCGTACACGCGACTCGCCGTCGCCGCAGCGCTGGCGTTTGCCCTCACGTCTGCGCGCGAAGAAGTCGCGGTGTGGACCGCCACCGCGCGTTTACAGCTCCGCGCGCTCACACGAGATTTCGTCCAAGAATTGGGCATGATTCGTCGCAGCGCTGAGACGCGATTGATTGCGATCGCAGGCGGCGTCGTCGGCGCGCTGGCGTTGAGTAAACCCGACGAGGAATCGTTCGATTCGTGGTTTGATCGATACCGCGCGTGGGTGCGGGAGGAAAAAGCCAATGGCGCCGGAGACGCCGCGGGCGGTTTCGTCGCGCGCGCCAAGCGACGGTACATCGAGGCGAGCGACGCGGTGTTGACGTATGGTGGAATTTCGACGCGTGGGAAGGTGAAAAAGACGAGTTCGAGGGATTGGTTCGTGGCGCGAACGGTGGTTGTGGGGGACTCGGTGGTGTTCGTCGGGCTTGGGGGACTGTGGTGGGGGCCAGCGTGCTCGTTCAACGCCGCGAAAAGAGCGGTGAATGACGGCTTAGCGTTTCTCGCGCGCTTGAAAGAAACGTTAACGTGATGTAGGTGGAGAGTCGCGTAGTGTATAAAAGTCGTAGCAGCAGCAGCAGCAACAGGAGCGCGCAGCATGTAAATAATTTGATTACAGATAAAGAAAAGTACAAGCACAACTGTAGAATGTACGTAAAGAAACACGGGCTTTTCAGCTTAAAATCCTGTCTCATCATCGACGTACGTCGCATCGTGCTTCAAATGGTATGAAGAGTACGTCCCACCGGGCGCTGACGAGCTCGCGGCGCCAAAAAACGGAATAGCTGGTAAGAAGAAGGCGGCGATGGCGGATCCGATTCCGCCGAGTTCGCGAGACGAGCGCTCGCCCACGGCGCGTTTTTGTCCCTTTTCATTCACGAGAAACTTAAATTCCTCGAAAAACGATGCCAACACTCGATCCTCACCCGGAACAAAGCTCGACTGCACGCCAGACCACGAACGTCGGACGCCTACGCGCGTCGTACCCTCTTCTGATTCGACTGAAATCAAAAGCGCCCCAGCCTCTTTCAAGCCGCCGTCAAACCTCATAAAAGCAATGCGCGCGCCATTTTCTAAGTTATCAACACTCAAAGGTAACGGTAACGGCATTTCGCTCGTAAATGCCAACGTACGTGCCCATTGACGAATAGAATCGATCATCGTCTCTTCAACGTCCAAAGCGCACGCTTCGGCTTCGCACACGTCCAAGCTCGACAGCACCGTCGTTCGCAACGGACCAACTAAACCTTCATATATCACCGTCGTCCCAGCGTTGGCGCTGTTCTTCCCACTCCCGCGTCCTTTTATCCCGTTTTTTGCGTTACCTTGTCGCAGCATGCGATCGTACGTTTCTCGCGCCTTGACGTCGCCCAACGCTTCGTACGCCCCGTTGACGCGCGCCATGGCTCCATCCACGCTCGACTCCGCGCGTACGTCTGGGTGCATAATCTTGGACATTTTCAAGAACGCCCGACGTACATCGTCTTGAGATGCATTGGGCGAGATATTAAGCACTTCATACGCGCTCTCGCCATCGAAACGGCCGTCAGAAGCGACGGATCGCGTGGTCGCGTTGCGAGATCGCTGGTGCACTTTTTGCGTACATTTTCGTGGGTTTGCGCGCCCCGCGACCGCCGCGGCGCCGAGTGCTGTGGCGTGCATGATTGGAAGTATATGTACACCGCCGTGTGCGGGAGACGATCGGCAGGTGACGAGTCGATGTGATCGAATGCGTCGATGAGTGCGGTCGCGGTGGAGGTCCAGTCAGCAGTTACCGGTAGTTACATTTTCTGGGACAAGGTTTGTCCGACAAGGTTTGTAAACACTACGAACACTTGTATGCGATATTAAATAAAACAACGCGAAAGGATAAGAATTATGAGCACAACGCGCGGGCGCGAAGAGGTTAGACCTCGAGCGCTTCGGCGATGGCGGATGCTAAAGAGAGCACTTCAAAGGGCTCGACGCCGTCGACGGCGCCGACGGTTTGTGGACACGAATCAGTAATCCAAAAGTTTGCAAACCCTTGACCACCAGCACCTTCGGTGGTGAAACGCTTCCAGGATGCGTTGGGGAAAACACCGTGCGTGGCGTATGCGGAAACACGAACCGCGCCGAGGCGCGAGAGCAACTTTTGACATTCGATGAGCGTGGAGCCAGACTGCACGAGATCATCGACGATGACTACGTGTCGGCCGACAGGTTCACCTTCCTTGAGTTTAACAATACGCTTCGGACCTTCACGAACTTTGGTGCAAACCACGCTTTCGTATCCAGCTGATGCGAAGAACGTGTGGAAACGCTTGTATGCCCCTTCATCTGGGTACGCAATGACGACGTTATTCGCATCCTCCAACTGGCTCAATCGCTCGAGCAAAAGCGGAATACCGCTTTCAAAGCACGGTAAGATGCTATCACCAAAGTAAAAGCGCTCTTGTAACGCGTGAATATCGAAAATAATCGTACTCGTTGGCCCGCCTCGCGACGGCGGAATGTTGCTCAAAATGCGCGCCAACGTCACCGCCGTCGCCACTTCACCCTCGCGCACCACGCGTTCGGCAGTACCAGTAGGGAAGAATGGTAAAACCAAAGTGAACGAGGCGACGAACATCTTCGGTAGCGAATAAATAATACTTAATTGCTCAAAGATGACCTCTGGAGAGTGAAACGACGCTAAAAACGCCACGTGTCTATCTCTCACGTCGTACGCATCGTTGATAAACAAATCTGGAAATCCATCAGGGAACGTACGCCAGTCAATTTCTCCGAGTTCTACCATACCATCGCTTTCGGATTCAATCTTCCTCGCCAGCGGCTCCATCTCCTTACTGTAAAATAACACTGGAAATTTACGCCGTCTCGTCCACGCCGTCTCGTCTGAAAACCCTGGTCGCGAAATCCCCCCACGCTTCGCCTTCCCAGCCGACGCTGACGCTGACGCCGACGATGCTTTCGTCACATCTTTCGCCGCCTCTCCACCAGCCTTCTTATCGCTCTTACTCACTTGCGTTGTCATCGGTTTCGGCTCCATACCGCCCGATGCCGCCTTGGCTGACGACTTTGTCTTCCCTTCATCCGTCCCTCGCGCATCCATCACCGCTCGCGCGACAACCTTAGACGTCAACACACCATCACTACCATCACCGCTACTCTTCCACCCTCGCCCATGCGCACCATTCCACCGAACCGTCGTCACAGAGTCCTCGTCCACGCGTCTCGACGCCCAACCCCAACCCGCGCGCGCGCTCGCCTCTCGCCCTCTCGTCGCCCCTCTCGCCCTCACGCGCGACGTCAACGTCTCCCCAGAGACACCTCGCATCCATGCGTGCGCGTTCGCGTGCGCCATCGCCCCTCACGCGCGCTCGCACTCGCGGAATATCCCACGCACACGCCGCCGCGGGTTCAAACCTCGCCTCACACACCGGTTCAAACCTCTCTCTCGCGCGCGATGCAGACGACGGCGGCGACGACGGTGGCGGCGAGGGGTTGAATAAATGCACCCGCCACCCCGCGCGGCGTCCTCGGCGCGCCGACCGCGGTGTGACGCGCGCGCGGCGCCCGAATGCGCGCCCCAAGGGGACCATAAAGTTTACATTAGTGGCGTCACGCCTCAGCAGCATTCACCAACAACGGCGTTCGCGACGCCATTCGCGCGCGCCATGGCGGTGCGCACGAATCACAGCGCGACGAATGCGCGCTCGCATCGCCTCGCGGCGTCGGCGCGTCGTGGCGCGTCGGTACGCGCACACGGGCGGATAACGCGCGCGCGCGCGAGCCGCCGCAACGACCGAGTTTTGGATAAAGATGGCGCGGATGATGCGGTCGTCGATGCGCTGGCGCTCGTGCGTCGCGTCGGAGACGTGGCAAACGCGGTGGTGTCGGTGGTGGCGAAGAGGCAAGGGTTGGCGGGGGCGATTGGCGCGCTTGGGCCGACGTATGCAAAGTTTGGTCAGGCGTTGGCGAGTCGCGGGGACGTCGTCGGGGAGACGACGGCGAGCGCGCTCGGGGCGTTACAGGATGATATGCCGGCGTTTAGCGATGCGGAGGCGTTGAAGATAGTGATTGAGGAGTTTGGAGACGGCGCGGTGGCGCAGGCGGTGCGTAAGGCGGGAGCACCGGTGGCGGCGGCATCGTTGGCGCAAGTGTATGACGCGATGTTGGACGGCGAACGAGTGGCGATTAAAGTGCAGCGACCGAATATACGTGAGATGGTGAACGCCGATGCGGCATTGCTACGGCTCGGGGCGAGTGCGATTGAGGCCACGGGGAGGGTGAAAGCCAAGGCGGTTGATGCCGTGGATGAATTTTGTTCTCGATTGTACGAGGAAATGGATTTCCGCAACGAAGCGAGGAATTTAGTAAAGTTTGCCGAGCTCTATGGTAAAGGCGGGAGCGCGGCGAAGTCGCTTCCACCCCCAGGCGTGGTTGTGCCGAGATTGATTGATAAGTACGGTGTCGGACGTCGCGTGATTGTCATGGAGTGGATTGACGGTGAAAAGCTCACCGCGGGCAAGAACCGAGCGGTGTCGACGGATGATTTAAAGTACGTCAAGCTTGGAATCATGTGTACGTTGAGCCAGTTGATTGAAACGGGATTCATGCACGCAGATCCACATGGGGGCAATCTCTTGAAACTGGCGGATGGAGGTTTGGCATATCTAGATTTTGGGCTCGTGTCGACGGTGCCACAGCAGGTGCGCGACGGTTTAGTCGCCGCCATCGCGCTGCTGATTTTCAGCCGAAATTATGCCGCCGTCGGGCGATTGTTTGGCGAGCTCATGCTTATTCCACCAGAGGTACTGCAAGATGAAGTCGAGATGCGCGAATTAGAATCCGCGTTAGAGTCTGCCGCCGAGGCGACGCTGAAATTTCCCAAAGACGGCGGCGTACCAGACGTTCGTTTCGATCAACTTCTTGGTGCTCTTCTCGCACTCGTGCCGAGATTCAAGTTTGTTTTGCCGCCGTACTTTTTGAATAACGCGCGTGCACTCGGTACGCTCGAAGGTATGGCAAAGAGCGCCGATCCAAACTTTAACATTCTAGCCGTCGTGTACCCGTACTCGATGTCGCGCATGCTCGCCAATCCAAACGCTTCGCCGGTGATTCGCAAGGTTATTCGCGAAATTGCCACTGACGATGTCACTGGCAAACCAAGCACGCGCAAACTCATCGATATTCTCAACGACGTTGCGTCTTTGACTGGCATGTCAAAGATTAAAATCGCGCTCGACGCCCTCGCGCACGCCGAAGGCCGAGCGTTAGCCGCGAGTTGCGTACTTCAAGACATCAAGAACCTCTTCGCTTCAATCAAGTCCCGTCTTCGACGAAAATCGCCTCAGCGAACGAGCGCATCACTTGCGCTTCCAATAGCTCCAGCTTAGCGCTACTCGTATAGCTTGTACATGAATACGGCGCTCGCGCTCTCGGCGCCTTTTTTCTTCTTGTTTTGTTTGTCTGACGCCACATTTCGCACCGCTAGCGCGCCCGACACGCGCGCGATGGCCACTGCCGCGCCGCGTACGCGCGCACAGGCGCACGACTCGCCGCTCGAGCGCGTCCTACCCCCCAACGTCTTCGCCTCGCTCGTGCTTCCGTGCCTCGACTACAGAACAATTCGCGCCCTGCGCGCCACTGGACGTTACGGCTGCGACGCGACGAACGATCCAGAGCACTTCCTGAACCGCATTCGCGAGCGATGGGGCGACCCGGCGACGTGCGATGAGTTCGACACCAACCCCAGGCGGGTGTATGTGAACCTGAGCCGAGCCGCGGAGACGGTGCGGGCGTTTCATTGCTTGAAGCTCGCGTACGGCGAGCGACGTCGGCGGGTGATTGAACGACGTCGACGGGCGGTGGAGTACATATTCAAGCATGTTTTATTGCTAAAAACGTGCGTGAGTACGGAAAAAGCGTATGCGTTTGCGCGCTCGTCGTGGGTGGATGAAGAGACCAGGGTGGAAGTGATCCCGTGCGACGCGTGCGCTACGAATTACGGCGTCCCGAGAGTCGGGACGGCGCCAAACGAGAACGATTACGGATTGCTTCAGGTTGTCCATGATTGGCCTCGGGAACTTGGGTTTGCTCGATTTGAATGGCATGAGTTAGACGACTATGGCGGCCCCGAGAACGGCGTTGAGTGCGCGCAAGAGTTGATTAGAGACGAATGCGCGATTATCAAGATGTGTTGGCTTTTGCGAGAATTTGTCGTACGCAGAGCGCGCGGGGACTTAAAAGCAGATCTTAACGAGTCGATCGTGAGGACCTGGATTGGCCAAAGTTTCCAGAACGCGCTTGCGGATCTGTGTTATCGATGCGAAGTGACGGAGAACCAGCTGGTGTCGTTTGTTCGCATTAGGCAACCCGGACCGTTGCGTGCAGTAGAGTTGAGCGAATTGGAAGACAAGGCGCTTTGGGCCGCGAGAAAGTTTGGCATGAGCGCTGAAATGTGTCATTGGATCGTCGCTATGGCTATTGGCGCGTACGAGTTGGGAGAGAAGGGATGGGAGGATTTGTACCCGCCACGTCGGCTGGCGCACGGGCCGTACGCGTGTGGAGGTCGACCGACGGCGAATGTCAATCGTCGAGCGCTCGCCGCGTCGCCGTCAACACCGCACGCCATCGATGGTAAATGGGTTGGCTATCGAGTCTATTGTCACGGTAGCCATATGGCTCACGATTTGGCTTCCAATAGAAATGCGGATGTCAGGCTCGAACTTGACGACGAAGACATGAACGAGTTACTTGGGCCCGTCGTCGTACCCAAGGTGTTTGGGACGGGCAAAAATGAACAGTTTTTCTTTTTTATCACCATACTCGTCCCGCCGGATTACAAACCTGGACTATTGAAGCACGATGTCAGCATAAATCCCCTGAGTCTGCCGCAAGAGATATTAACAAAGCAAAGCAAAGAGTCTCCACGGTATTCAGAGGCAGACAAGTACGACGTGCGCCGGCAGTACGCGTACGAATCGAGAGACGACAGAAAAATCACCGCTCAATGCAGAGACGCCTTAGGAAACGCCGATCTTAGCGGAATCATCTACCACGACTCTGCATACGGCGAAGATTTCCCTCGCATTCTTTTACACGGACATTACGACAAGGACCACCACCTTCAAGGCTCAACGTTGACGTTCTTCGGCTCAATCTCCCCGACTGGCATTTCCGGCTATTTCACCGTCGACGACGAAGGCCCGCACGAACTATTCACCATGTGGGCCGAATGACGTTGACGTCCATTCGCACTATCAATTGTAACCCCTAATCTATTAGTTTTGCCCGCATCCGCGCATCGACGCATCGCGTACGCCGCGAATGAACGCTCCGCCCGCGCGCGAGCTCAAAAAATCAACCGCCCAACCGTTGGCGCCCATCGAACACTTTCTGCGCCCGTCACACCCCGGCGCGCGCGCGCACGCGATGTCGCGATCGCGCAGGTTCGAGGATGTAATCATTGAAGACGAATACGAAGCCCCGATCGGTGGACGGGCGTCGCCGATCGGCGCCCCGGGCGCCGGTGCGGTGTCCCTGGGTGGATTGGGGATTACTGACGACGATAAAACGTACGGTGGCGCGGGGTATGGACGAAGCGCGGCGTCGCCGGAGAGCGTGAGCGGTGCGTACGAGATGCCATCGCGTCGGTTTGGGGCGAGCGAGAGCAGCGCGAGCGATGGGGCGAGCGTGGGGTACCAGTATACGTTTTTGGAGCAGCAGCGGCGTCAGAGCCAGCCGACTGTAGCGGCGACTGTAGCGGCGACGAGGCCTGAGGCGACGGCAGCGGTGGGAGGTACGCGCGGGGTGGATGAGTTTAACTCGCGTTCAACGGCGGCGCAGCGCGAGTTGTGGCCGGATGTCGCGGCGTACGCGAGAGAGCGAGCGTCGAGTCCGCCCGGCGCGGGGCGCGCCTCTGGGGCGTATGATGCCATGACTGTTGATAAAGTGAATGCACGAAAGGATAGTCCGACTGATTCGCGGGTGAGTCGTGGGAGCGTTGGGAGCGGTGCGCGAGTTGGGGCGGTGGGCGCGCCGGCGTACGGTTCGCCGCCGAGAGACGCACCGTGGGCAAACGATGCGAAAAAGGACAACGATACCGCGAGTCAAGGCTCATGGTCGTTTCCGTTCTTCGGTGGTGGTGGTGGTAACAACGGCAGATCTCCTGGAACGCCGCCCAAGGTGAAGAGTAAGGATAGTACGCCAAAGCAGAAGGCGCGCGCGACACCAAATAGAGTCCCATGGACGCCGTCGCCGATTCGCACGCCGCTTGGCTCGCGAATCCCTCCGAACTCTCCCGCGAGTGCGCGCACGGTGCGTTGTCTTGAAGCGCAAATGCGTCGCGCCGCAGCCTGGGCCGCGGGCGAGGATGAGCTCATCAAGCAAGGCGCGCTCGAGCGCGGTTTGCCGAAGTTGCTTAAAACCAATCAAGGTTTGCCGCACAAGGCATTTCGAGTCGCCATCGCAATCGGGCACATCAAAGCGTTCATCAAGGCGCTGGAAAGTGCTCGCATTGAGAAAGCGCACGGCGGTGGTGCCAAACTCGCCGTCGTGGCGATGTGCTTGAACACTGGAATAAACGCATTGAAGAACATAATCACCGCCGCGTCGATGCAGCTTGGCGAGAAGTTTGTTCGAAAAATGGCCGTCCCTTTGGCGCTCACGTCGCGTGCGTCGCCATTGTTGCTCCCAGCGACGCTCAGTTCGATGGCCAGATCGAGCTCTACGGGCGTACGCGGCCAGGTGCAAAATATTGCATCCGTTGTCGTGCCACCGTTGAGTTTGATTTCCTTCATCGGCGCAATGTGGCCAATTGCAGGTGGTCAACTCGTTGGTGACGCGCGCGAGCATTACGGTACGATCACGCATGATGTGTTTTTAGACATTTTCCCGTGGGTGAATGTGTTTTTGAAGCACGTCAAGCCGGTTACGAATACCCTCGCCATCGCGGCGTCCATGGAGCTCGCCATGAGCGGAGAAGAATACGCCGAGAATGGCGCATTTGCCCTCGTCCTGGCGGCTATTCTCAGCTTTACGAGCGAAAATCGCGCGAACACGAACCACGTGGACTTGAACGTGCGAGAAATCCGCGCCGGCTCGAACGTGCTCTTCATGCTCGCCCTCGCGCACGCGGAGTGCGCGTCTCGCGAAAGCACCGTGTGGCGGCGCTACGTCAGCACCCGCCAAGGCGGCTTAGAAGGCGCAACTGCCCTCGGCCGTGCCCACGGTCGTCTCGGTGGTCTCGGTGGCTTCACACGCGCCGTCTCCCGACTTCCAAACCTTTCCAAACGTCAAGACAATTCCAGCCGCCGAAACAGCCGCCGACGTCCCGCCCAGCGCGACCTCGTCGACGCCGACGCCCCATTCGTCGACCGCGTCGCCCAGCGCCTCCCAGTCCTCGGTCCCGTGCTCATCATCCTCGGTGGTTTTGTCTTCTAAATATCCCATAGTCGCCCATGCCGCCGTTCCCTCACGCGTGTAACACACATTTATTCAACGCTCAAAAATTGCATGGAATTTCAAATCCTTCACCCGACAGCTCGCGCGCGCCCAACGCCCCACACGCGCACGCGATGTCATCGCTGCGCGACGCGACGAATCGCAACGACGAGGCGAACGATGAGACATCGTCGCTCGATCGCGCGTGCGCCGACGGAGGCGCGCGCGGCGTGAACCGCGTCGTGACTGTCGTCGCGGCGTCGCAGAGCGACAGCGATAGCGACGGGGACATCGTCAGTGAGAGCGCGTATAGCGAAGATGACGGCGATGACGGGCGTGGGACGATTACGGCGATGATTATTGATGCGCGACGGGGCGATGGAGGCGGTGCGCGCGGGTTTGCGACGACGACAGAGGGTGGTGATGATGTCGTAGGCGTTCGCGGCGTCGCGGTGGACAAAGCGCCGGCGTCGGGCACGCGCGGGCGAGCGTCGAGCGTGCCTGGTACCGCCGCGCGTCGACGAGCCGTGGCGACGTTCATCGACGACGCGCACGGGAATGGCGAGGAGGACGAGGACGAGGACGAGGACGAGGAGGATGAAGATGACTTGGCGTTTATCGACGACGACGCGCGTTTCTTGTCTTCAGACGCGCCTGTCCTAGACGTCGGCGCACGCGTGTCATCGCGCGATAAAGACGATGACGACATAGATGAAGACTGTATCAAGTCGTATTATGCACATAGAAGACGCGAGGAGGCGATGGATGAAGGGGGACGGCGACGCGAGACGGAGGATGGCTTTGAAATTTCAGACGGCGAAGTGTCGATACATAGCGAATCGAGTCAGGATCGCACGCGTGGGGTGAAATCATTCAACGTGCGCGATGTGGCGAATGCACAGTTTGGTAAAGGAAAGCGTGGACTCGTACGGCGGACTGTGGATGGGAAGTCAGTCATGGAGGTGTTGCGCGAAGGACCGGCGATTTCAGACAACGACGACGACGACGAAAGTCCAATTGATCCTAGCGAGCACGTCGCACTATCGCCAAATAAGGCGGATTCACCAATCATTATACGTGACGATATGTCTCCACTTCGCCGACGCCCGATGCTAGGGTATCAAGCCCAGGAGCGGGGTACGTTGGGCCTGGCGGCAGTGCTCGGAAAGCGCACGAGGACGTTTGGTGAAATTAACGCGAGGTCGCTCGAGCAAGTGACGCAGCCGCAAATAACTACGGTGTTCACCAAGGCGTGTGCGCCTTGGAAGTTCAACTATCGCGTGTTTGGCACGGATCCACCGAGCTCGCGCGTGCTCGATGCTGCATTACTGGCGACGACGTCTGACGAGCCTGGAGCGCGCGAATGTCGAGCCGTGGCGGAGGACGCGAATCGTGAAGGCAAACGCGTGTTATCCATGGCTATGGATGATTACATGAAACATAACAGCTCAGGTCGCATCGGCATTGCATCCAGGACGACGAGTAAAGGTTTATCGCTAGATGCCGTGTCGAACTGGCGTCACGCCATGGAACTGCTCTCGCGTGGCGATGGATTTTGGACGGCGGTGAAGGATTGCTTGGAGGCCCTCGTCATCGATGAGCGTCGCTCGGCGAGTGTGCTAATGCATAATTCAACGAAAACGATGACAAATAGAAGGCAAGCTCAAGCGTTTGAGACTGCGTGGGAGCTCTTGTTCGTTGCGGCTAAAGTTTGGTATGAGGAGGGCTATCAAACTGAGCACGCCGCGCATTCAGACTGGGCGGCTCGCGCCTGGAATGTCATCGTTTGGCTCGTGGATTCGTGTCCTCTGGCGCAATATCCGATTGATCCACTCTCAAAAACGCCGAATGATTTCGAAAATCCACCCACGTCGTTCAACATGGATGATTACACGCGAGCCGTGTGCGAACGCGTCGCCGAGCTCGTGACGTGGTGGCCGCGCTGCGCGGTGGATCAACATCCGATCCGAATCCTTTGGAGACGAATCCATGGTGCGGATGTGAACGTAGAAAACACTAAAATCACGTGGTCTCCGCAATTGAAAGCCTCGTCTTCGTGCTGTAGGGCATGTATGCCCCTTGCATGGCGACCGTTTGAGGAGAGATTTGAAGCGACGCGGGCGACGTTTGTCAGTGGTTCGGCGTGTGAAGTGCTGCATCGCGCTTTGGGTGAGCACCTGTCAAAGTGCTCGATAGAGACTAAAATTATGCGGCGTGAACTCGGGAAATGGCTCGGCGACGCTCGTTTGAGCGCGGCCAAGGAGAACACAGCTGTAAATAACGTGCACGGCGAGGGATTCATCGCAATTGGTGGGTTCACCTTGCCGCTCACGCCATCACTCGTTCGTTTGAAACATCGGGCGAGCGTGCACGTGGAATTATTTCGCGTATGTATCGGACGAATATTGCATGATCAAGCGGTGCTGTGCTTGAAACAAATCATGAGTTCTGTGACAACGCAAAGGACGTCGATTGAGGATCCCGCGGCGAGGTGCGTGTTACTGCGCGCCTTGACGACGTGCTTAGGCATTTGGCTTCAATACGCAGCGATGCATGGGAACTCGGGGCACAAGTGCGTTGATGATATTCTGCGCGTCATGCGTGCGCTCTCAGATATGCAGAAAATGACTGGTGTGCCTTCAGCATCGATCATCGGTAGCGCTTTTGCGCTCAATGAAGGCGCCGTCGTGGCTGAAGCCGCCGCCGCGTGGGTCGCAGCCTTCAACGTGCTCGTCGTCACAGAGCCCGATCGACGAGTCGAAGCGCTCGACATGCTTTACCCACTCGATAAACACGCATTCTCGCGTGACTGGCGCGAGCGTGTTTTCGTTACACGCACGGTTGCATCATTGTGCGCACCTGGTTCGTTTGCAGAAAAGTATGGATTGCTCGACACCCGTCCGGCTTTGATGTCCTGGTTGGCGTTTGCCATCGACACCGTCGCTGGAGGCGTGGCTCCACTCGCTGCGGCGCTCTGTGCAAGAAGCGAATTCCTAGTGTTGAGTCAGGCGGCGACGTCGAGCTCTACCGTTGGATGGTGCCAGTCGAAAGCGGGCGCAGCGGTAGCCGCCGCCTTGCGCGGCAAGCACAAGCACAAGACAGAAAGTGGAGGCGAAACGCACGTTTCGGTTGTTGGAAACCATCCCGGAGCGCTACTGACGTCCAAGGAGAGCGCGTTTCGAGTCGCAGTGGCTACACTCGTGGCCAAAGAAATTGCGAACACTATGCATTCGACGCCATCGTCGACGCAACAGAAGCTTGATTTAGAAGTCATGGCAACGATTATGCGTAAACTCCCTCCGAGGGCGAATCGTTTGTTCAAAGAAGCGTCAGAGTCGCGCACAGCTGATATCAGCGGTGGCGCATCGTTGTCAGCGAAAAGTAGCGTCGACGAAGGCGCATCCGCGACGCGACTGGCGCACGCAAGCGTCGTGAGCGGCGTTGTCAAGTCGCTCGTCGCGCATTGCTCAACCATGCTCGCACGCGCGGATGTCGAGTGCAATGGTAAAAGCGCGTTGGCATTTCCAGCATTCATGCCATTTCCTCCCGCCCACGCTTCGTCGTGGGGCGTCGCGCAGCCGAATGGGCGCACATCGTACATCGGACATGTCGTGGCGCCGTTGTTTGAAAACGACGCTGTAGAGCTCGTCCAACAACAAGTACGCGCCATCGATGCGTTGCGATATACGTACGCCGATGATGACGATCAGCGACGAGAGTTGGTATTACAAGAACTATCTGCGGTGACGTGCGGCGTCCTCGAAGCCATGACTGGGGCGCAGGCGTGGGCGTCCAGGGAGCTTGCGCTCGCAAACGCCATCGCTCGCGCCATCAGCCGCCAATCAGGCTCCGATAATGTGGTGTTAAAGCAGTATTTACCGCATTTTGTGCTTTCGGCGCTCCAAGCGCCACAAAAGTGTGGCGCGCGGCGCATCATGACAGCGGTCAAGGTGCTTTCGATTATTGTTTCTTTGCGAGACACTGACGCGCAGAAGCCGGCATCCGTACTCAACGTCATGGCGCTTCCACTCATCGTCGTCGCTCACGAATCGATGGTTGGCGAGTTGTACGAACATCACGCCGCAACGGCAGTCGCATCTGTACTCACGGATGTTTTGGTTCCCTTGCTCAAAGATGCGCTCGGCGATCGAGGCGCCGGATCAACGATGTCGACTTCAACCGCCGCTTCTGACGCGACTGGCCAGCAGTCGTCGACGTCGATGTCGGCGTCGTCCGCCGCGACCAAGTCGTCGGCATCAGCACGTGGACGCACTACAATGGAAGTGACGGTGGCGACACCGCGACCGTATTTCCCATTCCCGGGTGCGCGACCAGCGACGGTGGCGACATTGACGGCGACGAATACCACTCCGGCACCGGCGCCCGTCGTTCACCAAGCGCCTATTGCTCAGCCAGAGTCTACGACGTCCATTTCAACGCTGAAAGCTGAGGCATTGCGCGCGTTGAGTACGAACGCAGTGTGGCGCATCATATGCGCACACGTTTCTGTCTCCGTCGCCATTCTGACGCGCGTCGCGCTCGAGGCGCCGGTGAATTCTGAAATCGTCGCGAGCTCGTCGTTTCAAGTCATCGTCGGTAAAAAGACTGCGGCGCTCAACGAATCACCCAGACTTGCAGAGATTACACGACTCCGTCAGCTCTTACGTGGAGCACAAAAAGCCACAAAATCGGCTCTAGCGATTGAGCGCAAAGAAGTTGAGCGCTTGATGAGCGACGCGCTCAAGCCGTTACCAGAAAGCTTTCGACAGAACGGCGTTGACGCCGCCATTCGCTGGGGTCTCGCGACGTCTTTGGCGCCAAATGCATTTGTCGTCGAAGAAGACGCGCAAGAACGCACTCGACGTCTCGTGTTTGCCGCGGTGCAATTTCTCACGCACGTCTCAAAGCTGCAAGGGAATGGTTTCGCTGAAGTATCCAAACACGCGGCATCGATTCAAGCCGCGGCGGCATTTCTCCTCGAACCCAGCCGTCGTGCCGCTGGAACCTCCTCGAACACAGCCACGGATGTCGCTCTTAAAGCGTTGCTTCAGACGCTCGACGTTCGCATCATGGAATTGCCCCCAAAGCAAACCGCACCGTCCTCCCGTCCGGGTCGGCGGCGATAGTAATAGGTAGCATTAGTCAGAATAGTTACTGTAGCGAAGAACAAAACGATAATTGATTGATTGATTGATGATGATAATTATGTCATCACAAATGCTAAGATGTAGGAGTAAGTCGAGGTGACGTTTGTCGCGCAAAGTGCTAGTCGTCTTGCGCGTCGTCAAAATCACGCTAAATTTACTTGACCGTCGCCGCCAAAGCCTTGGACACGCGTTCGGTATCGAGCCACGTGTTGAAGTCTTCGAAGAGTTCACCCTCGTAGTTGCTATCAACCTTCATGGACTCGTAGAACTTGGTACCAACGGCGGAGCGCGCGGCGGACGACTTGGCCGCCTTCGCCTTGGAGCGTTCCTCTTGCGCGCGCGCTTGCATTTCGCGAGCGACCTTGGCGTACGGGTTGAGGCGTTCCATCGCGCTCTTGTTCTTGAGCGGGTTACGCTTGAGCGGCGCGTGAGCGCGCGTCTTACCAGCCTTCGGCGCACGAACGGCAGATTGGATTTCGTTCGAGTTGATGACGCGAGACAAATCAGTTTGCGTCATGATGTGCGCCGGCGGCTTCCAGCCCTTCTTGCTGGAAGACTTGGCCGCGGAGGAGCCAAAGATGGAGTCGAGCTTTTCGAACGCGCTCTTGGTCCAGATGATGAAGCGACCGACGTGGCCACCCGGGGCGAGCGTGAGCAAGCCCAAGCGGTCAACGGAGCAGAGTTCAACACCCGGAATGTTACGGAACGCGCGCGTCACGCCGTTGTCTTCAGAGTACACGACGAGCGGACCGCGGCGTTGGACGTAGCGGCGGTTACGCATCTTACCCTTACCAGAGCGAACGTTGCGGCTCGCCTTGACCTTCTCGACATCCGCGTAGGCACCGAGTTGCTTCAACAAAGCGACAGCCTTGGCCGTCTTCTTAATGTCAGCCGCAGAGTCGTCGACGACGAGCGGCACCTCCGGAACGCCTTCAACGCGGTGACCGCGCGCCATCAAGAGCGCCGGCACCGCAGACGCCGCGAGCGCAGAGCACACCGCATAGCGCTTCTCCTTGAGGTTGACCTTTCTGTGCCACTTGCGCCACACCTATCATCGCGTACAACAAAAAAAGAAATCATCCGTCAGTCTCAGACAACCCCGACGTCGCGCGAAAACCCCACCACACCGATCGCATCCTGACCCGTTCGTCATGCGCGCAGCGCTAGCACCGCACGCGACGCATCCACGCACGACGACGACGAGACCAAATCACATCACCCATCCACGCCATCGTCACCATCGACACCGACGCGCGCGCGCACGCGAGAGCGCGAGACCCACATTCGCCTCGCGCGCGCCCATAAAGCCCTAACACGCGATCGATCGCGACACACAAATCAAAACCCACCTTGGTCGGCGCGAACATGCGACCACCGCGGCACATGTTACCGAACGCCCCTTGACCCGCACGGTGCGTACCACCACCCGGAACGCGAGGAATACGCGACACCGCGCGACCGGTGCCCCATGATTCCGCCGCGGTTTGGTGACCCGCGCGCTTGTCCACGGCGTAGCCTTGGCGGTTGTTCTTGTTCAAGCCGGTGTGCACGGCGTTGACGATGTCGGGGCGGATCGGCGAGAGGAAGACTTCGGGCAACGCGCACGTGGCGCCGTTGCCGTTTTGCACGGAGACGACCGGGAGGGCGGCGGGCATGGCGTGAGAACCGTGTGCGTCGCGAAGAGGCGGATCGCGACGTCGCGACGCACGTGACGACGAGGTCCTCATGTACATACTGTGTGCTCAAATCGTCTATGTGTGACTAGGTCTGGGGGTGTACACATATTGTAATGTCACAATGGGTATGTACACATGAAATGTGTGTGTGTGTGTGTATGTGGTCGGTCGGTCAGTGTATGGCATCGACGCGACGTCTTCGCGCGCGGCGTCCGCGCCGTCGTTCGGACGACGGGCGGGTGCGCGTCGCGAGGCGTGGATGCGAAACGACGAGGGCAAGACATGGGGTATCGCTCAGGGTATCAGCGTGTGCGTGAATGTACAATGTAATGGTGAATGTACAATGTAATTGATGTAATGGTGCTAAAGCTATGGCGCGCGGGTGAACTGCGCGCGCGCGCGAGGTTTATCAGTTCTTTTCATCGAGCGCCGCGCGCGTGGCGCGTAAGATATCCCTCGCATCGTCGGTTTCCGCGCGAAGACGCTCGGCGCGCGATTCTGCGCGCGTTGCCGTGAGCGTGAGTTTTAAGGCTTCGATTTCATCCTTTAAGCCTTGGATGACGACGTCTCGCGTATCCAGCCGCGACGATGACGCACCACCGCCGCCACGGAACTGCTGTTGCTGCTGTTGCTGCTGTTGCTGTTGCTGTTGTGCTCGCGGACGCGCGGCTCGCGCATTGGGATCCATCGACGACGTCGCCACGCGTAAACGCCACTCGAGCTCGGCGTTTTCATCTTCGGCTCTCGCCGCGCGTCGCAACGCGCGCTCCAAACGCGTCCTCAACGCCCCGACGTACATCGCACCCGCCACGAGCGCGCCAACAGTGACGCCTACAACCATGGGATCGCCCACGCTCGGTAACGTCGGCTCGGTAAGCACGGAAACACCGACGGCGTGGCGATTCGAAGACGATGCCGATGCAGACGTTGCGCGACGCGTTCGTCGCGCCGACGGGCGCGGCGCGGCGCGCACGTGGCGCGGCGCGTCGACGGTCGTCGAAGTCATCAACATCATCGTCGTCGTCGTCACGTCGTCGTCGTCGTCGTCGTCGTAGGTTTGCGCGCACGCGCGCTGTGGTCTGACGCCACTCGTTGCCGCAACCAAGGACCGAGCGACGCGCGCGCGACGACGACGACCATGGCCACGGCGCCTCGCGATGAGAATTGGACGACGTCGTACGCGCGAGAGACGGTGAAGCACGCGCGAGCGGTGAAGACGGCGGCGCGTGAGGCTGGACAAGATGCTTCCGAAACTGCTGCAGGCGCGCGGGAAGAAGATTACATTCAGTTCTCGTACGGCACGGCGGGATTCCGCACGATTGCGCGCACGTTACACAGCACGTGCTTTCGAAGCGGCGCATTCGCGGCGGCGCGGGCGATGGCGCACGATGCGGTGACTGGGATTGTGATCACCGCGAGTCACAACCCGGCGGCGGATAACGGGGTGAAGCTCGTGGAGCCAAACGGCACGACGTTGCCGATGGATCTCGAGCGCGTGGCCGAGGCGTTGGCAAATGGGAGTGATATCGATGCACAAATCGAGGCGTTGCGTCAAGCGTCGGCGCCGATGGGACGTGGTGAGGAGGATGCGGATGAGAGCGAGGCGCCGGCGTCGGAGCATCGACGGCGTCGCGTTTTAGTCGCTCGAGACACGCGCGAGAGCGGCGAGGCGCTGGCGAATGAAGCTTTAGCGGGCATACGCGCGATGGGTATCGACGCTGTGGATTGCGGGGAAATGACGACGCCGCAATTGCATTATTTAGTGTGGGCGACAAACGCGGGCGAACCTTGCGCCGAGAGCGATTATTTTGCGCGCTTGTCGAGCGGATACGCCGCACTCACCGAGCGTGGTGATGATGGCGATGATGATGGCGATGATACTACATGCGACGACGTGACCTTGGTGATTGACTGTGCCGATGGTGTTGGGGCGCAGAAATTGAAAATATTGGGCGACGCCGTCGCCGCGTATGGGCTCAAATTTGATTTAAGAAATCGCGGCGACGAAGTCACATCGAGCTTGAACGATGGCGTAGGCGCGGATTACGTGCAAAAGGCACGCACACCACCTGTGAGAGGCGAGTTTTCTAGCTTGCCGCCGAATACGCGGTGCGTGTCGGTCGATGGCGACGCTGACCGCTTGATTTATTACGAGACGCGCGCCGACGGCTCCATCGACCTCTTCGACGGAGACAAAATTGCCACCATGATTGCGACGTACATCAAATCTCTCGTGGACGCATCAGTGCCATTTTTACAGCCGGGCTCTATTCGCGTTGGTGTGGTACAGACGGCGTACGCGAATGGTGCATCGACGGCGTACTTGACTCAGACGCTCGGCGAAGTGCCGGCGTGCGTGCCAACGGGCGTCAAGCATTTACACCACGCCGCGGAAGAACTGTACGATGTGGGAGTGTACTTTGAATCGAACGGCCACGGTACGGCAATATTTTCCCCGAAAGCGTCGAAAGCGATCGAAGAGGCGGTGGTGGAGGCGCTTATGACGCGTTCAATGCCGCACGTCGAGGCGCTCCTGGCGCTGACGCACGTCCAACGCTGCATCAATCCCGCCGTCGGCGACGCCATGAGCGGCATCTTACTCGTCGAAGCCATCATTCGTAGAACGCGCGCAAAGTCCTACGCACACGTCTACGAAGATTTGGCATCCAAGCAAACCAAAGCCAAAGTTCCCGACCGCGCGCTCGTCAAGACGACCAACGCCGAGCGCGAATGCTCCCAACCCGCCGGCTTACAAGACGCCATCAACGCCGCATGCGCCGCCGCCCGTGCATCATTCAACGACCCACACGTGCGTGCATTCGTCCGTCCATCAGGCACAGAGGACTGCGTTCGCATTTACGTCGAAGCGCTCACATCCGAGTGCGTCGACGCCCTCACCGCCGACGTCTCTCGCGCCCTCGACGTCGCCCTCGCCCAATCCTAGCCCCCCACACGCCCACTCTTTTGATATATATTCTCCTAGATACACACACGCGTCGTCCTCTGTCTCTTTCTCTCAGTCTCTGTGCTCTGGCGGTCATATATCGCCATGTCAACCATGTGTCCGTCCGCCCAGGGGAACGACGGTTCACCTCGCGCGGCGAGCCTCCACACCACGCCGCACCCCGCGAACGACGCCGCCGCCGACGCCGCGAACGACGACGACGGAGTGGTGACGCCACGCCTGAATCCACTGCTCGCATCCACCGCGCGGGATGTCGCCGACGGCGCCGACGACGACGACGCGACGACGATTGAGCTGGCGAGACGCCATCGATGACGTGCGTGTGCTGCGCGCGTGACTGGCTCGCGTCGCGTGTGCGGCGTTCGCGCGCGATGGGCGTTGGTGGTGTTGGTGTTGGTGTTGGTGTTGGTGTCGTGACTGACGAATGGCGTGTGCTTGCGCGCGTGCGTAGGATGCGGAGCGAGGCGTCGCGCGTTCGCCGTTGGCGCGCGTGGATGGAAACGCGCGACGAGACGAGAGCGGAGGCGCGTTGGGTGGCGTGAAAACCCGGGTGGGGAAGACGCATGGACGACAATGTGAAGGAGTGTTGGGGTCGGCTGGGAAATCGGCGTCGGCGTTGACGTTTCTCGCGGGTTCGACGCCGGGGGTGATGAGCGCGAAGCACCGCGCGCGAACGAGCGCGAGCGACGAAGATTTTGAAGCCGGCGCGGAGGCGGCGGCGAAGAACGCACGTGATGGTGACGCCGCTGTCGCTACAAACGCAGACGATACGTTTTCTGTGGATTACGACGACGACGCGGCGTTGGAGGAGTTGATGTGTGAGCTCGAGGGCGAAGGCGCCGTCGACGCGGATGCGTACGACGACGAAGATTCCACCGGAGATGTGACTACAATTTTGACCTCTTCCCGTTCGGGGGCGTTGCGAGTGCGCATGAATGATGCATTTGAGGCGCTCGCATCGTTGGCGTATTTGGCGGTGTCGCCTTCGGAATTGGATGTGTCCAAACGCGTCGCGCCGACGCCTATGAACACGCCAGCCAACGACGCGGGGACGACGGCGGCGCAGAGAAGCCCCGAAGTGGCGACAACGTTGTCGTTCGAGAGCCCAAACATTTCGCGTCCAGATGTTTCGCCTTTGGTGGCGAGATTAGTACGTTCGATTAACGATGAGATTGACGACCAAGACGAGATAGAACGCGCGCGCGCGGGTGATGATTTTGACTGCTTTGTTCTTCCCGGGACGAGCGTCGTCGTCTCCACGCGCGTGTTTGAGCAACATGTGCTGATGATTCTATGCGCCGTTGCTGTTTTGTTCAACATTGGCATGCACGCGGTCGCCGCTTGGTCGTCCATCGCATCACCGCAAGTGGTGCGCGTATGCATCGAAGGGTCATATTTTGTTCCATCGATGGCTCCGGTGAAGGATGCGGCGACGACATTCGTCGCCACTACATTCACGGACGCCTACAAGGCATACGGGCCAGTCGTTGTGGCGCATGAGAATCACTTGGCGAAACTCGCAGCGCTCACTTCCGCGGCTACACGAAGATACCGCTTTGAATTTGCGCTCAACACGTTGAGCTACGCTGGGGCGTTTACGGCGTACTTTTCAATGCTGTGCTTTGTGCTCGCGGCGCTTTCAAAAATCATGACGAGCGTCGTCGATGCTTTGAACTCGGCTTCAGCGGCGACATCGGCGTCGAGTAGTACCGCGAGTAACGACGTTGTCGGCGATGCCTCAGCGTGGCAAGAATTGCGCGGTATGTTGACGCCGCCGTTGTTCTTTGGTTTAGTGAATGTGAACACCACCGCGGCGGCGGACGACAGCAGCGATGATAAAGAAAACACACCGACGATGATGGGCAGAGCGTTCAACCATGGCGGTAGCAGTAGCGGCAGCGCTTTGAGTCCTAAGGTGTTGTACCGCGAACAACTCCGCGCGTCGTCGTCGTCGTCGTCGTCGTCGGATTTCACGCCTCTCGCCGCGGCGCCTGCGTCGTACACCCCTGAAATTGTCTAAGACCTACTACCTATGTTGTGAGACGAGGAGGACGAAGGACGACCAAGATGACGTTGTAATAATAATAACAATAAAAATTATCATCTACTGGTACAGTAGTACTGTTCA
>Ga0255753_1001490_pt1 | contig 27952 bp, 38 predicted proteins | sample 041ome_10_FD_179953 | JGI IMG/M metagenome (GOLD analysis project Ga0255753, IMG submission 179953) | Coastal salt marsh microbial communities from the Groves Creek Marsh, Skidaway Island, Georgia - 041412US metaG (version 2) | ecosystem: Environmental > Aquatic > Marine > Intertidal zone > Salt... | reverse complement strand
AATAAAAAAGATAGATTTAAGGAATGGGTCAATTATAAGTTCATGAGGAAAGCAACAGAGGGCATCAGGGGATGAAACGGATACTTACACACTGGACCTTGGCGTTCATAACACTGGCGGTGTTAATGACGTGGGGACTCAAAGATCCTTTCGTCAAAGAGACGGCCAGACTTAAAAGTTTTGACCTCATACAGAAATACGACACTCCAACCTTGAGTGAGGATGTGGTCATTGTGGAGATAGACGAGAAGAGCATAGAACAGAACGGACAGTGGCCTTGGAAGAGGACGGTACTCGCAGATGTGATATGGCGACTGCGTGAAGCGGGTGCGGGCATAATAGTACTACCAATATTGTTCTCAGAAGAGGACAGGTTGGGAGGAGACATGGACCTGGCACAGGCACTGGTGCAGAACGGAATTGTCATAGCACAGGCCGGTACCACACAGACGAACAAGAACGCGGTGCCACGAGGTGTGGCCAAGATAGGTGATCCCATGCCCTGGTTGTTCGAATGGCCAGGAATGCTGGGACCGATACCCCTACTGGGAGACAACGTTGACGGTGTTGGAGTTGTCAACACAACGCCAGAGATAGATGGTGTAGTTAGGAGACTGCCATTACTGATGAGGGTGGGTGATGAAGTATATCCAAGTGTTGCATTAGAAGTGATAAGGGTCGCAGTTGGTGATCCCAGTTATCAGGTAAAAGCCAGCGAGGGTGGCGTGATAGCATTAAGGGTTCCAAAATTCAAAACTGTCAAGACAGATCAATACGCAAGGATATGGCTGAGATGGAACAAGCAGTTCGAAACGATCAGCATCACAGATGACTTCGCTTCAGTGGCAGGCAAGACCGTGATAATAGGAAACACGGCCCAAGGTATCAGCACTATCATAGCAACACCCAACGGTGAGCAGTACAGTCACACTGCGATGGCTGTCAGTTTACAGACCGTGTTGAACGGTGAGAACATAGTGAGGTTGGACACGGCCACTTTCCTTGAATATGTTGCGGCGGGTGTGCTCGCAGTGATAATAATTTTATTGGCGGGATTTGCACCATACTGGTTGGTGGGTGCTGTGTTGTTGACTGTGTGGTCAGGAACGGCCTATGGTGCATATTTCTATTTCGTCAAGCACCTACAACTCTGGGACGCCAGTTGGATCATATTGGTCACGACCATAACAGGATTCCACGCGGTGTTCAATCGTTTCGTCAAAGAGTTCAGCCTCAAACAACAGATCAAGAAACAGTTCGGCACTTACCTGTCGCCAGACATGGTGGCACAACTACAGAAAAATCCCGACCTATTGAAGTTGGGTGGCGAGTCGCGGAACCTATCAATAATGTTCACTGACGTTAGGGGATTCACTTCCATTTCAGAACACTATGGTGAGGACGTGCAAGGATTGACAAAGATAATGAACAGGTACATGACTGCCATGACACAGGAGATATTGGCAAACAAGGGTACCATAGACAAGTACATAGGTGACGCACAGATGGCGTTCTGGAACGCACCACTGGATGACTGGGATCACGCGGAGAACGCCGTGTGGACAGGAATAAAGATGCTAGACAGCCTTGACAAGTTCAACGAGGAAGTACAGCAGGAAGGCATACCGGCTTTTGGAATGGGATTGGGTATAAACACTGCGGAGGTCGTGGTGGGCAACATGGGATCCGACCAACGCTTCGACTACACCTGCCTGGGAGATGGAGTGAACCTGGCCGCGAGGCTGGAAGGACAGTCAAAGACATACGGTGTCAGGATTGTACTTGGTCCTGAGACAGCAAGGCGAGTCAAAGACAAGATAAACGTGTTCGAACTTGACTGCATAGCCGTCAAGGGCAAGACCATAGGCGTAAAGATATACACCGTGGCCAAGGAATCAGAACACCACAGGCAGTTCCTGGAATCATACTATGCAGGTGATTGGGAGGAAGCACTCAAGAGATTGGCTATAGCCAAGGAGTTCCACGAGGACATGTCCGAGTACTACGCCAATATGAAGACTCGTATCGAAGCGGGCAAACCCAAGGATTGGGACGGAACGTTCCGAGCAACAACCAAGTAATTATTGCTTAGATAACCAACTTTGTTCTTCTTCAGTGACCGGCCACATTACAGTTGCTTGGTCCAGTGTGCTGGCCATTCCTGTTTTGGTTGTTCATTTACAGTCACGACTTCTAGTGTGTCCGGTGTTTCATCCCAACAACAGTCGTCACGAGAAACACATTTGCTTTCTACATAAACCTTCTGGCTTTTATTTTTGTCTGCGTACATCTTTGTTTCCTTTTGTAAATTAATGTTTGTAAATTTACTTATAGTAAAGATATACGGAAAAACCGTAAAATCCTAGTCATACATTGTAAACGGAGTAAATTTTTTGTAAATTTTAATTTACAAAATTTACAAAAATAGATTTTTTATTTTTTTGTATCGCCCGTAGAGTCGAAGCTCTCAGACTTTGTTTTGTATTTGGCAAGTATCTCGTCCAACTCGTCTGAACGCCCGGATTTTATGATCTCTTCTTTGTACTCCAACACCATCGAAAGTTTCGTGTTCAATCTTATCATGTCATTGTCCAACATACGGATACGATCAACCAGTTTTATCAGTGTTGATGAAGCATCACCCAACACGGGTTTGATCTCTTCTGTGACCCACTTCCAGATGTAGTACACGAAGTAACCCAGTCCCATCGCGGCCACGATAGGGAAACCAAAATCCTTGATCATTGTCACTATATCGTTAGTCGCGTCTAGCATCATTCTTGCCCTCGTTCGCGGCCAGCCTGTCAGCGTTTGGTCTGATCTTTAATACGTAACTCAACAGAGCATCTATCTTGACTAGATCATTGTTCATGGTCTGAACCCTGTTATCTAACGCACCAATTATGGCTTTCAGACTGTTCACAGATCCCGTCACACTCGCGAGTATGAATTTCAATGTGATGAACACGAAGGCACCTGCCGCTATGGCACCTGCTATTGGGAAACCTACTTCTGCGATGAATGTCACGAAATCCATAATGTGCGTGTATTTACCAATATACAGATGTGCTAGTTTTATCAATTTTAGCCTATCTTAAATACTTTTATGAAATTTATTTTAGTGGTCTACATGTGCATAGCGGGAGCCTGTGAGAGCGTGTACGAGCAGAAACTGTATGACACAAAAGCATTGTGCGAGGCCTCTGGTGCGGAAGTTAAGGAATACGCAATGATCAATTTCCCACAGAGCTCAGGTGAGATATGGTGTCTCACAGAAGAACAGTTCAAGGAATACCAAGACCACTACGATCAGACACAAACTTCTTAGTAACATTTCCTATACTAGAAATATTCTACATGGATTGGAACAAACCAATAATTAATCATGTATGAAGTTGTTAGATGTAAAATGGTTATATGTAGAACCAACCAGTAGATGCAACGCTTGGTGTAGCGGTTGTAGACGTAATCATTCGGGATATGGTCTAAATAAAGACGCCTTCACAATAAAAGATTTAGGCATCGACACATTTGATAAAACATTGTCTAGTCTCCCAAATTTAGAAGTTGTTCAACTGGGTGGCAACTTTGGTGACCCATGTGCAGGCAAATTGATAGATCAACAGATAGCACTATTGGCTTCAAAAAAGCTCAAGGTACAAATACACACCAATGGTAGCCTACGCACCAAAGAATGGTGGAAAATGTTAGCGGAAAAACTCGATGACCTAGAAGTTTGGTTTGCCATAGATGGCCTTAAGGACACCCACAGCATTTACCGTCAGGCCACGGATTGGGACAAAATAATAGAAAATGCCAAAAGTTTTATCGATGCTGGGGGCAAGGCAATATGGCAATTCATTCCATTCAAACACAACGAACACCAAATTAAAAAGTGTATGCAGATGTCCACTAAAATGGGATTTAGTAAGTTCGAATTTGTAAAGAATGCCCGACATCCTAAACAGGCTTATGAATACAGGTCTGGGAATCCGGTAGATATCAAGCCATGGTCCAAGCATGAGGAACAATGGAACAGAACAGGGGGAAAACTATTCAAAAATACTACGAATGAAAGAAATACCATGGTCAAGTCAAAAGACTGTATGCATCTGTATTTGAAAAGTCTGTATTTGAGTGCCGAGGGTGTGCTCGCCCCGTGTTGTTACATATACAATCAAACACACAATAATTTAGATATAAAACAAACTATAGATAAAAAACAGTTTTTGCCAACTTGCCTGAGAAGTTGTGGATCCCATAATTGACATTACTACATTTTCATAGTATAATTTTACATGATCCACGCAATGATAGATCTAGAGACCTTATCTACTAATCCCAACGCCACCATACTGACCGTTGGTGGTGTAAAATTTGATCCATACACTACTGCGGAACCTTCACAGGGCATGTATTTCCGTGTTGACGTTGACTCACAGACAGAAATGGGCAGAGATGTCATGCAGGACACACTGGACTGGTGGGGTCGACAGGATCCTGAGATAATGGAAGAAGCATTGGGAGACAAGGACAGGATATCACTGGACGCCATGATCCGTACCATCAACAAATGGAGTGTGGGGGTTGATGTTTTCTGGTGTCAAGGACCGTTGTTCGACTACGCGATACTACAGAATTTATACACGCAACTGGGACACCCGCAACCATGGCAGTACTGGCAGATCAGGGATTCAAGGACACTGTTCTCACTGGTGCCAAGAGATCTAAACGAGAAGAGGACTGGACTGCACAACGCACTTGAGGACTGTTACTTCCAAGCACGTAAAGTACAGAAGGTCTACGCACAATTGAATATCAAAGATGTCAGACATTAAACAGCTCTACAAACGAATTGCAACAACAATATTATTCTATCTGAGATTTGATCTGCAACTGCATTTCTTCTGGGGCATGATCCTGACACTGTTCGCAGTGTTCTGGCAACCATTCATATACCTGGGACTGATAGCGACAGTGTCGAAGGAAGCACTGGACCTATGGAGCAAGGGACACTGGAGTTGGGATGATGTCGTGTTTGGTGTCGCGGGTTGCATTGTTGGTGCGTACTTCGTGAGAGTGATCGCGTGAAGTGGTACAGCATCGAGGACCTATACCACATAGAAGGTTTCAAGATCCGGCACAGCAAGAACCCCAAGACCAAATGGATAAGGTTGCCGTGTGTCTACAAAATCAAGATCGGAAACAAAGTGGTACACGTGGGCAGGTCCGACACCTGTAAGAAACATGGCGGTGCGGAGAAGGTCAGGAAGGCCCTGGTAAATCTACTGGGCGTATGGGAGTACAATCCAGCAGTGACAAAAACCAAGACCTGGGAAAAAATTAGATTGCAACACAAACCAAATTCTAGTAATATAAGGATAGGAATCATAGAAACCAATGCCATCGAAAAAACCTATCTACAAGAAAGAATATGAAATCGTTGACAACGTAGACGAGAGCGTGTGGATGGGCAATGACTCACCCATCATGGAGTCGGATTTCACTTTCGTTTTCAATGACAGGTATCCGTGTGTGCCAGGACACAAACTTTTCATACCCAAGGAGAACAACGCACATTTCGTGGGCAGGTCCTATGGCATGGCGTACGACTACGGAAACGATAAGATCAAGACAGGTGAAATTGATGGCTTCAACATCGGCATGAACATGGGAATACCGGCAGGGCAGACCATCATGTGGCCACACATACACTTCATACCGAGGCACAAAGGTGATGCCAAGGAGATAGGCGGAATACGACACGCACACCCAGGTGGGGATCACAGGAAATATTACTGATGCCAAAGAAAGCAAGAAGGATCAATCCCATATATGTTTCGCCTGACGGTGGAGAGACAGTGTACGAGCAATTACCAAACGGTGACAGGATTCTAGTGGAACAATCACAGCGGGCCAAGGACGAGGAACGGGCATACGAGGAGGCGGAAATGGTGGGGGCAGAGGCCATAGCACTGCGGAGGAAATATCCTACACTGCAAAAGGCCTGGGACAAATATCTCACCGTATGGCATTTGATCAACGGAAATGAGTGATATGTACAACTATTCCTATTTCAATTTTACCAGCAGTGTGCAGACGTCTGTGTGCGTTTAAAGGGGTGATTAAATAGCATTATGACCAAGTATGTTAGTATAATCGGCAACGGTGAAAGCCGTAGGGGATTTGATATCTCACCACTCAAATCATTCAGTACTGTGATTGGTTGCAACGCCATCTACAGAGACTATGTGACAGAATACCTGTGTTGTGCCGACAGGCATATGTGCCAACAGGCCGTGAACGCGGTTGGTAAAGGCACCACTGTTTACACCAGGGACAACTGGGCCGACCAGTTCGCACACTGGCCTAACGTGAAGAAATTTCCCGACCTACCGTATAAGGGAGAGCAGAGACAGGACGAACCTTTCCATTGGGGCACAGGTCCATACGCTGGAGTGCTTGGCCTTACATTCAAACCCAAGGCCATATTCATGCTAGGTTTTGATCTGCATCCGTTGGAGAAGGACAAGATCAACAACATGTACACAGGATCAGAAGGATACACCTACATCAAGAGACCAGTTGATCCAAGTTACTGGATATACCAATTCCACAAGTTGATGGGATACTCGGATCCAGACACAAGATGGATAGTGGTGAACCATGACCGTTGGGAGATGCCCAAGGAATGGAGCCAACACGGCAATGTGTACCAAGAGACCTACGACGGCATGGCCCAATTCATAAACAAGCAGTTAAATAAAAATTAAATATTACCATGCAAGAAAAATACCTAAACACAGGTTGGTTAGAAATGATTCAGGATCCTGATGAGTTAAGAAGAATCAGTGAAGAAGTTTGGAAAGAAAACATCGAAGAGAAACAGTTCACGTACACAGGAAATATTCACATAGATTTTGGTAAATTATTATCTATTTCGCCGGAACAAGAACCTTTTCATACACCGTCGGTAAAAGGCATAGCTCAAACTAGGCACGATGGAATGATTAAAAATAATGACATAGGCCGGTACGAGCTAGAATCTGACCATGAGATACACAGTGTAATAAAACAAAATTTCAATATAGAAAAAACGCAGGCCATTCTAAATGTTCAGAGTCCAGGTAGTTTATGTGGTGCCCATGTTGACAAACACAGACCGTACGTAACAAAAGGCACATATGATTTCAGTAAGACACTTACCAAAGACATCTATCGAGGTATTTTGTTTTGTAGTGATTGGCAAGTTGGACAAGTCTTTATTGTAGGCAATGAATGTATTTCAAATTGGAAACAGGGCGATACCTTTACGTTCCCATGGTACATGTATCATGGTTCGGCAAACGCAAGTTCCAAAAAAAGACATCTTGTGCAATTTATGGGTGAGTTGACAAAGTAAAAATTTCAAGATATAATTGTGTTATGGTTAACCCTATGGTGGATCACCTCATGGTTCAGGAACAAATAAAATCTCCACATAAGAAGTGGAAACACATGGTCGGTGTGATGTGCCTAAATTTGACTTACAGGAAGCATGTCAAGATCATTTTACCAAAACTTTTCAAGAGATATCCCACCCCAGCGGCGTACCTGCGTGGTAGACTTAAAACACAACAGGAGATGCTTAAACCATTAGGCATGTGGCAGGTGCGATCTAAAAGGATCAGGAAAATGACCGAGCAATATCTAGAATGGGACGGCAAGGATGCCGGAGAGTTGCATGGCATAGGCAAGTATGGAAGTGACAGTTACCAGATATTCTTCATGAATCACATACCACCTAACGTCCAGGACAAGGAATTGAAGAAATACATTGACAATCTAGTAGGATAGTTTATAATAAGGTTATGTTTGATAAAATAAAAGATGGAGATCTAGTTACTCTTAAATTGGCTTCAGGGGAAGAGGTCATCGCAAAATTCACAGGCAGGACCGACACACAATACGTCAGTATTGAAAAGGCACTTGTACTAATGAACGGTCCGCAGGGACTGGCATTTGGTACATTTTTCTCCACTGCCAAACAAGATGAACCGTTCAACATAGCAACAGACAAACTGATTTCTATAGCACACATCAATGACAAGATCGCAGAGGAATACAACAGGGTGTTCAGCAAGATCGAGGTTCCCAAGAAACCCAGCATCATAACCTAATGGCACACTTCGACAAACACTCCACTAGCATCAAGGCACTGGTAGACGTGTCAGAGGCCATGCTGAACGCGATGGAGAAACACGGAATAGATCCTGAAACAGTGGCCAACAGGAACGAGTTCACTGTGATGATACACTTTCTCAAGAGCATCATTGACGGTGAGTTAAATATACCAAACGAACTGACGGATCGCATCAGAGACACGGCGTTCCAGATGGACATGGATCAGAAGTTGGACAAGAAGTTGAACTGATGATCGAGAGGACTCAAGACTTTCACCCCTCTATAAACACTCTGCAAGTCATCAACGCAAGGAGAAACGATGACTTACTACTCAACTAAAACATACGGACACAACATAGGACTTTCTGCGGTGTTCAGACAACCCAACGCAGATCACTCACACTGCCACCTACTGCACGGATACAGCCTTGCATTCAAATTCACATTTGGTTGCAAGGAATTGGACAACAAGAACTGGGCAGTTGACTTTGGGGGACTCAAACCTCTGAAGGCATGGTTAGAGGATCACTTCGACCATAAACTCGCACTAGACAAAAACGATCCACACATGGAGAAATTCCAGGAGTTGGAACAACTTGATCTGGCCGAGATAAGAATATTTGATGGTGTTGGTGCTGAGATGTTCGCCAAACATGCATTTGAATTCGCTGACAAGTTGATCAAAGAAAAGACAGATGGAAGATGTTTCGTGGACAGTGTGGAATGTATGGAACATGGAGCCAACAGTGCCATCTACAAAAAAGGATAAATTCATCCACGACATGGTCAGGGTGGGCTTAACCAATAAAGCCTACTACTTCCAGGTCTATGACACTCCATTGGGACACAGGTGGCTGACAGCACTCAAGGATAACCTCAAACAAAAGAGGATACTGGAGAAGAATTTCTGTTTCCTGGGGTTCGCAGATTCAAAGAGGGACCTTAACCATCTTGTAGGCGAGTTGAACAACAGTGTTGCACAGATCAACTCTTTCAGATTTGAACCTGCTTACGAAAAGATACACCCGTTCACAGCAGATGACTTTCAGTACAGTTCATTACTGCCCATAGGCAAGGAAGTGGACGGACCCAATCCGGCCACACCGGGCAAGGCATTGAAACACGAAGCCTGCAATTTGTTACACAGGCATTTCGAAGAATTGCAAGGCAATGCTTGGAAGGTTTCAAATTTTTATAAACAGGCAGATGGAGAAACGAAATATGCAATTAGGCAACTAAACAACATTTGTCATGAAATTGAAAGTTGGGTCAACGCTGATAGGAAAAAAGCCATAGAGCCCGAATGGATGAGGGCGTCACAGATTACAACTTTCTTGAATGCACCCAGGTATGATTTACACGACGAAGACTTCGAACTTTTTAAACAGAACAGGTATGACAGAGAATTGGGAGGTGTCTATCTCCACTGGAGCCAGGTTGGAAAGACATTGTACGAAGTTTTCAGGGACGAACACGCACCCAAGATGACCAATGCCTTGTGTTCAGAAATAAATCACCAAAAATACTACTCTGGTGAATTCGATGTTGAGTGGGGGCAAACAATTACAGAGGCAAACCGTTTCAAAAAAGAGGAAATGGATGAGTACAGAAATTGGCTTAATGAAAATAATTATGATTGGGAAGACTCAAAACTATCTCTAGGTTACATTAAGATAGGCCAGGTGGATCTACAGCGAACATTTGGTACAAATGCCACAATACATGACATACACGAGATCATGAACAGTAATTTAAATATCACAAGCATTAGAACAATAACAGGACCCTCTGTCGAAGCGGATTATCCGTATACACTTGACAGCGATGACTGGAAACAGATACAGATGGAAGCATTGGAGCAGAGTTATGAATCACGTAGTGTGCGTTAAGTGGGGGAACAAGTATATTTCTAAATATGCCAATGTACTAAAAAACATGGTAGCAAGGCACACCACAGTGCCGTACCAGTTTCACTGTATCACAGATGATCCCTCAGGACTAGACCAAGATATAAACGTAATAAAATTACCCAATGATCCATGGATAAAATCATGGTGGAGCAAGTTGTGGATGTTCGCACCCGAGATGCCGTTGAATGGAAACATTTTATTTTTTGACCTCGATGTTGTGATATTCGACAACATAGACCCGTTGTTTAGTCACGCAGGCAAGTTCAACATAATTAGAGACTTCAATAGATGTAGGATCAAGGATTGGAAACTCAGCAACTCCAGTTGTATGCGTTGGCAAGCAGGAACGATGGATTACCTATGGGACGAATTCAAAGACAGATCAGCACAGATTATGCAACAGAATCACGGTGATCAGGATTGGATAACCAAAAGAGCCTTGAACGACATCACATGGTTTCCAGACGAATGGATAAGATCATACAAGTGGGAGATGATAGGACTGAAGGACACGAAACTACTGACTAAAGACGGAAAGAAATGGTTCAGGGAACCGGCAAAGATCGAACCTGGTAATAGAGTGGCAGTGTTCCATGGATCACCAAACCCTATGGATTGTGCTGATCAGTTCGTTGTTGACAACTGGAAATAGTTGTTCTATAATATTATATGAAATTCGATCTCTATTTTAAAAACATTAATATTCTCAATAAAAAATATCCAATCTGTAGGATAGAGTTAAATGGTAATGATGTTTTTATCAGCAAGGTTCAGGACAAACTTACGTTTTACGCAGACACACAGGAAAAAAACAATATACTCAGGATTCACTTCATTAACAAGGAGGGCAGAGACACCCTACTTGATGACAACAATGAGATCAAACAAGATCTTAATTTTGAATTAGCAAAAGTAATCATTGATGGGATTGACCTGCAACACCTTATTTGGGAGAGCAAATATGTGTCAAAAGATCTAGTGATCGACTCGTGTTTGTTTTTTGGGCCAAAAGGGTATTGGGAATTAGTTTTTGATGCTCCTGTGTTGAAATGGTTCCTAAGGACCAACCATAACAAGAATAAAAACGATCCCACCTGGGAAACAGATTACAACTACTACGAGAAAGTATGTCGGAAATTAAACAAAATACAGACAAGATAACAGAGATTGCTTGGGCACTGATGACAGCATCAGTACAAAACAAGTTAGACATTCCAGGAGATTACATATGGAATATTCCTATAAGTGACGACTTCAATGAATTACGATCTAAGACCTGGAGCGTCTATTCTAGTGGTAACTGCATAAAGGACAAAGACCTGATAGATTTCACAAAAAGTGTTCAACTAAACAAATATCTGTTAGACCCATGGATTGTTAAAAGATTTGAGGAATACTTTGTAACATGGTTTAAAACATGCCCAAGGTTCCAGTTCAAAGGGTTGGACGAATTCAAACATAGTTGCTTTGCACAGGGTTCACAAGAAACTTTCATTAATTTTTATATCAAACACAGGGAACGTAGATTTAGAGTTTTCAAAGGTGAGTATTGGTGGCATATGGAATGTTGGAAAAAATTAGGCATGAAATGGATGTACATAGATGAAGATGATATCAAAGCCAACGATGTTGTAATATTAAGTTTTCCATTTGCAAGACTGGGTGACGAACATCCACAACAGAAAGAACTACTAGAACAATGCGAGAGGCTTGGTGTGCCTGTCATGCTGGATTTCATATACCTTCCCAACACAACATTTGATAATGTACAGATTGATCTTAGTCCCACTTGCATTGAATCGATAAGTTTTAGTTTGAGTAAAACATTTCCTATTGCTAATGCCAGAGTTGCTCTCAGAATGACCAAAGAAAAAATATATGATCCCATGCAAATAGCAAATGATGAGAATGTTGCCAACAGGCTTGCCACAGGCATCGGCTTAGAATGTATGCAAAAATTTAACGTTGACTACATGGTCAAAAAATATCATAGCGAACAAAAACACTGGTGCAAAATACTTGGATTGACGCCAACTAAAGTTGTACATTTCGCTGAAGGCAAACCATATACCGACATTGGTAGAATGAACAGTAAAAGATTTTTTAGTGAATTCAACGATCAACAAAACAGATACAACCTAGGACCACTTTATGCCAATGTAAAACTTCTTACAGAATTGGGATACTATGAATAGAAGTTTTGGAAAAGTCAAAATAAAAAGGATAAAACCTAATTTAGGAGACATACCCACTGACTGTGGTTACATGATGCAATTCGAACACAACATTGATATGAATTCGAATGGAGTGATGGGTGACTGCATAGATTGGTGCCAGGAGAACTGTGAAGGCAAGTGGGGTTGGTGGTTCGAGCCCGCGGGCGATATCGAGAACCCCAAGAACCACTGGGAACACCAGAACGCATACATGAGCTTTGAGAAGAAACTGGACGCAACAAGATTCTGGATGAGCGTGGGAATACAAAACATTGGCAGGAAATAAGCATAATTACTAGTATGAAACCATTTGAAATCACTGACTCAGCGAAGGCACAGATAGAGAGACTACTCGAGAAGAACACCGGCAAGTACGCCGTGAGCCTGGCGGTGCTGGGTGGAGGATGTGCAGGATTCAAGTATGAGTGGGGATTCGCAGACACCAAGGAAAGTGTGGCACAGGGCGATCACATGGAAGACTGGGGTACTGGCAGGTTCGTAGTTGATGAGACTTCATTGCTTTATGTCATGGGCACGAAGATAGACTGGGTCGAGGAGACGTTTGGATCACAGTTCGAGATATCGAATCCCAACAGTACCAGCGCCTGTGGTTGTGGAGAATCGTTTGGCATATAATGGATACCGCTTTCATAATAGGCAACGGTGAATCAAGAAACATATTCCCAATAGATAATTTAAAAGGACATGGAACCATATATGGTTGCAACGCCATATACCGAGATCATCCCATGCTGTGTGATCACATCGTGGCGGTGAACCCTCCCATGTACGAGGAACTGGCCAATTGGCACAACAACGGCAAGGAGTCACCAAACATACACGGTCCACAAGACATCAGCACGTGGAACTACATCTGTGAGGGCGATCATGAACACCACGTGCCCGAGGGACTCAAGATCTACAGGGTATGGAGGGGAGGTGACGTCAAGAAGGGTGGCAAGATCAAGACCAACGACTTCTCCAAGGCACGGGGTTCTGGTTGCAGTGCGGTGCTGATGGCCGCGGAGTCAGGCATCAATAAGATTGTGATCATGGCGTTTGATATCATGGGTGCCCAGCAGTGGGAGATGGACACGCCCAGCCGGATACAGAACAACATCTACAAGAATTCACAGAATTACCCAGATAGGTCCAGCATGAAGGCATACCTCAAATACGAATGGATGTATCAACTTAGACAGATCTTCCGTAAGTTTCCCAAAACAAATTTCTACTTCATCAACAGGAAAGAATATTTAGAAGGCAATCCGTTCCTGCGTTGGTACTTCGATCAGCCTAATATAAAGTGTGGCATCTACGCTGACCTACAGAGATGGATAGATGGTCAACGAGATGACATCCGATGGAAACAGTTATAGGGTCTTGGTACTGCTGGCGTCCAACTGATAGACCCGACGCATCTTGACACCCACTGATTGGGCGAACTTCTTGGAATCACATTTACTGCACACGTGTTTGTAGTCGTTTGACGCACGTTCAGGATCGACCTTGCTCTTGGGCCTCATGAACGTCTCAGAACACGAATCACACTTGAAAACATAGATCAGTTTCTTCCTGTGGTAGTTGTGCATGGTACCTAGTTTGCTCTCCCTCTTGTACAACTTCATCGTCTTCAGGGTTTCTATGAACATATTACTATTTAATAAATACGAATAACACATTATGGCGAGAATTAACATAGACATAGGAGTACTGGGAAATCCGGCCACGGGCGATACTTTACGTACCGCTATGACCAAGATCAACACCAACTTCACAGAAGTGTACTCTTTGGTGAGGGATGGATCATCTGGATTGATAGCCACAGATGTAACGAACGGTGACCTAAAACTACAGGCCAACGGAACAGGTGCAATAGAGATCGACACACTGTCAATCACAAACAGCACGATAACCAGCATCACAACAAATTCAGATATCACACTGACTCCTAACGGCACAGGTAATGTCGTGCTTGGCAACTTCACATTCAACGCGGATCAGACAGTCGGTGCCAGCGAAGACAACTACGTGTTCACGTACGATCACAGCACAGGCACCATAGGATTGGAAGCGTCAGCGGCAGGTGATGTCACAGCGAGTTCAACAACAACATTTACCAACAAGACATTCGACGCCAACGGCACGGGCAATAGTATTTCAAACATCGACATCGCGGACTTCACTTCGGGTGTGTTCCTTGACGAGGACAACATGGCATCAAACAGTGCCACAGCAATTGCCTCACAACAGTCAATCAAGGCCTACGTGGATGCCGAGGATGCCAACATCGCATCAGACTCGATGACATTCACCAACAAGTCAGGAAACATATCACAATGGACCAATGACTCCAACTACGCCACTCAGGCATACGTGGACGCCAGAGACATAGGTGATCTATCCGTAACTGGATCAACTATATCTGCACCGTCAAACGCGGACCTGACCTTGACGACATCAGGCACGGGATCAGTCAGCATTGACGGAATACAGATCAAAGGAACGGAATTGAGTTCGAGTGACTCAACACAGATAACGATCAAAGAGAATCTACACGTGACAGGAAACATCACAGGAACACTTACAGGTTCGGTTGCTTTCTCAAACGTTACATCAACACCAACAACAATCGCAGGTTACGGCATAACGGACGCCGCGAGTGCAACCGCAACGGCACTGACAGTTGTTGGAGATGACTCATCAGGCACAGCGGTCACACTGGGAGAGACATTCAAGGTGGCAGGTGCCACAGGTATAACAACAGCAGTTTCAGGCGACACTTTGACTATCACGGGACCATCTCTTACAAGTTACATCACAGCCAGTTCATCGGACACACTTACAAACAAAACAATAGATGCCAACGGCACAGGTAACTCGATATCAAACATAGAAGTGGCAGACTTTGCCGGTTCGGCCATCATAAATGTTGCAGAAACACTTGCATCAAATGATTCGGATACAGCACTGGTCACAGCAGGTGCCATCATCGACTACGTGGACGCACAGGACGCCAACATAGCATCAGACACTTTAACATTCACGAACAAGACTTTTGACGTTGAGGGCACTGGAAACTCTATCTCAAACATCGACGTGGCGGACTTCAAGGCCGCGGCCATTGTCACTGCCGCGGAAGGCATAGGTTCAAACAACAACGACACGACAATCCCAACATCAGCGGCTGTGAAAGCATACGCAGATTCAGTGGGCGGTGGTTCAACAGGTGACTTGACAATATCAGGAAGCACTATTAGTTCACCTTCAAATGCTCCATTAACATTGGATCCAAGCGGAACAGGAAAAGTCACCGCGGTCGGTGGACTTGTGGTCACAGGTGGTGACACAGAAACAGCGGACATATCAAGTTCAGGACAGATAGACGCGGTGGGTTTCACAGCAACAGGTTCAAGCACATTCGACGGTGTGCAGATCACAGACAACACCATAACGTCAGCCACATCAAACGCTGACCTACAGATAAACGCATCAGGAACAGGAACGATCGTACTAGAGAATTTAAAAATAGGAACCAGTGGTTCAACTGTGACGACTATACTCGACGAAGACAACATGTCTTCTGACAGCGACACAGCACTGGCCACACAGCAATCTATAAAAGCATATGTTGACTCAGAGATAAGTGGAGTGAGTGGCGCATCAACCGGGGACATCACGTTCACGGGTAGCACGATACAATCACCTTCAAACGCTGACATCACACTTGACCCATCGGGCACGGGCGGAGTCGTCGCACAAGGCCCGGTGACATTCAACGCAGGATACATTGAGAAGATCAATGCACTTACATCAAGTTCAACCATAACTGTCAACTGTGCATTGGCCAGCATACACACCGTCACACTAGGAACGTCAACAGAATTCAACATCACCAACCTACCAACAGGTGGTTCCGTGACCTTGATCATCACACAGGATGGCACAGGAACAAGGACGGCCACATTCGGCACTGATGGTTCAAGTGCTGTGAAGTTCCCATCCAACAGTAGCACACTATCCACAGGCGGTGGAGACATAGATGTCGTGACTATCGTGAACGACGGAACTAACTTCCTGGGCAACATTGCCAAGGACTACAGGTCATCATAGGAGGACTGAATGCCTCTGGGTATACACAGACACATCATCACAGTGGGCGGCAACTGGGATCCTACAGACAGCATCACCACACGTTTCCACATCGACGCATCAGACACGTCAAGTTATTCACTCAGTGGAAGCAACCTTTCATCTGTCACTGACAAAGCAGGCAATTTCACAATCACGGTCGACGGCACACCTACCAGGGTTTCCAGTGCCCTCAACAGCCTAAATGTTTGGGACTTCAACGGATCGGAGAGTTTGATCACTTCAGACGAACAGGCCGTCTCAGACGGTTCAGGCAACCATTGGGCCATAGGCGTGTTCTTGGCTGACACCATAGATGACAACCAGGACAGTTTCTACAGTTTCGAGAACAACACCGTGTCGGCATCCGCCAAGAGAGACTACGCTGTGAGTTCCGGTAACGCCAGTGCGTTCAACGGTGAGTTGGACCTCGACTCCCTGGGTTCGAACAGAATCTCAAATACCATAGGTAACCTCCAAGCCTTTGACTCGGCAGTCAGCCTTGACGCATTCCACATAGTGGGCACCATATTCAACACGACCGGCAACCAGATCTCGGCAAGGGTGGACGGCGCCAACGCATTCACTCCGGTCAACGACTACAACAACTCCATCAACCAGAACCAGGACATAAGGATAATGCGTAACAGGGCCAACGAGAGGATGGACGGCAGGGTGGCTGAATTCTTCGTGGTAGGCGCATTGCCTGGCACGGGCGGCACTGATATAACAGACTTCCAGAAGGCCGAGGGATACCTGGCGCATAAGTGGGGTTTGACGGGGAACCTGCCCAGTGACCACCCATTCAAGAACGTCTCTCCGTAACCATAAATACCATTAAATTATGGCACAGGAGATAATCAACATAGGTGTAACAGCGGACGACGGCACGGGCGATACCATCCGGGGTGCGGGCATCAAGATCAACAACAACTTCACGGAGTTGTACGCAGATCCGTTGGTCGCAACCACGCTGGGATTTCTTGAAAACGAGATCAGCAGTACGGCATCCAACGCGGACATAGTGTTGAAACCATCTGGCACTGGTGCTGTGCTTTTCCCCGCGATAAGGATCAACGACAACAACATCGAGGGTACCAGATCCAACGAGGACCTAATATTGAGGGCCAACGGATCGGGATCTTTGGTAGTTGACGGAATAGGAATATCTGGAACTACGATCACTGCAATTGACTCATCCATAGTGAACATCAACGAGAACCTAACCGTGGATGGCACCTTGAGTGCAGGAGCAACAACATTCCCTGGAACGGTACAAATCGGATCCACTTTAGATGTGGCCGGACTTACCACTCTGTCTACCTTGACAGTATCGGGTGCTTCTTCATTCGTGGGAACAACCACTGTGGACAATCTCACGTTCAACGACAACATCATAGGCACCAGTTCCAATGCTGACCTTAACCTTACGCCAGGAGGCACGGGGGTGGTCAACGTTTCCAACCTCACCATAGATTCCAGCATCAACCTCACGGACAACGTGATCAAGGTCACCAGGTCCAATGACGACCTGACTCTGTCAGGCAATGGCACGGGCTCCACACAGATTTCAAACATCGATCTAGATTCAGGCACCATCGACAACACGGTTATAGGTGCCACCACACCGGTCGCTGGAACCTTCTCAACGGTGTCCTTCACAGACACGCAGGTCAACGCTGGCCAGCTCAACATCAGGGACAACCAGATCACGGTCAACACCCTGAACGCTGACCTCGAGATCAGTGCCAGTGGATCCGGCAACGTTTCAATAAATGGTTTCAGTTGGCCAAACTCATATGCGGCGGGACAACTCATAAAGACGGATGCATCCAAGAACCTCTCCTTGGTCGCCTTCCCAATTCTGTTCGTGGAATCAGACATAGCGGACGGCACGGTCACCATAACAGGTGACTCCTCGACACAGACCATAGATTCATTCAGTGCATCAACACACAGGAGCGTGAAATATTTGATACAGATGTCAGACAGCACGGCGGACAGGTACGCATTGGTAGAGGCCAACGTCACGCACGACGGGACCAACGCCTATGTCAGTTCTTTTGCACGTGTAGGAAATGGTCAGGGAGATGGATCAACGTCTTATCAGTCAATAGTGTTGAGTGCGGACATATCGGGCGGCAACGTTAGGTTGCTAGGAACAGTAAATAACACTAATAACCAAGTAATAAAATTCGTGAAAAGGGTGATAAAAGTATAACATGGCACAACAGACTTTAAATGTAGGATCAAACGCAAACGACGGAACAGGCGATACTCTGAGATCTGCCATGACCAAAGTGAACGACATGTTCACGGAACTTTACCTGTCACCACTCACAGGCGGGGATCTAAGTTTCAGTGGCAATGAGATATCGGCTACAAGATCAAACGAGGATCTTGTTTTCACACCTTCTGGCACAGGTGCTATATCCTTCCCGGCCATAAGGATAAATGACAACAACATCGAGGGTATCAGGTCAAATGAAAATATAAATTTACGGCCTAATGGCACTGGTTCTGTGGTGTTTGGTGCAGTGAAATTCAGAGGCACCACATTGAGTTCAGATGACTCTACTGCTATCAACATCAACGATGGATTGATCGTAGATGGAACAATGAACGTGTCTGGGGCGGCAACACTTTCAGGGGCAACAAACCTAAGTTCAACACTTGCAGTGCCCTCGGCATTGACAACACTATCTACGTTGAATGTCACAGGAACAACGAGTTTGGTCGGGACAACAACAATAGACAACATCATATTCAACGACAATATTATAGCAACAAGCTCAAACGCTGACCTGGAACTCACACCGGGCGGTACCGGTACCGTGAACATCAGCAACCTGACCATAGATTCTAATGTCAACATCACTGACAACAATATAACGACGACACAATCAAACTCAGACCTAGTGCTATCAGCGAGCGGATCAGGATCAGTGGTGATGGCCAAGGCGGACATCAACAGCGGTACGATCGACAACACCGTGATAGGTGCGACCACGCCGGTAGCGGCAACATTCACAACATTGACAACCACCAGCGGAATGACCATCGACGGTGTTACCATAACAGACAACACTATCTCGTCAAATGCATCCAACGCCGACCTGGAACTTTCAGGCAATGGCACGGGCACGGTGTCCATCAGCGGTTTCAGTTTCCCAACGTCAGACGGTTCAGCGGACCAAGTGCTGAAAACAGACGGTGCAGGCAACATAGGATTTGTGACCATCTCAAGTGGATCCACATTGAACCACTCGGAAATTAATGACAATTTGGCAACAATTGCCACTTCAGCAACATCCGTCATGGACAGTTGGTCTAGTGCTTCGTACAGGAGTGCCAAATACTACATCTCAATATCAGACGCCACCAACAGCAGGTTCGAGATGGTGGAGGCCACGCTGGTACACGGCCCAAGTGCTGACAGCACCACGGAGGCCTACGTGACCGTGTTCGGCAACACGGGATCTTACACGGATCCACTTTGCACGTTCACAGCGGACATAGATGACGGAAACGTGAGACTACTAGCGACGAATATAACCAACGACAGCACTGTATTCAAATTCCAGAGAGTCTTGATAGACCTATAATAATTACATTAGGTTTATAGAATTTCAAATAAATACCCATAACAAAAAGGATTAATATAAAGTATGGCCCAACAGACAATAAACATAGGATCAAGTGCAAACGACGGCACGGGTGATCCATTAAGAACAGCGTTTGACAAGATCAACCTCAACTTTGACGAATTATACGGAGCGTCACCGTTTGGACAACAGATAACAATATCTGGAAATGAAATAAATTCCAACGTCTCCAATGCGAACCTTAAACTGACTGCTTCAGGAACTGGTGCTATAGAAATGGAAGGCATACAGATCAGAGACAATCACATAGAGGGCATCAGATCCAACGAAGACTTACACATTGATGCGGCTGGTACAGGAACGATCAATCTAACTAATTTGAAGTTAGCCACTGGTGCAACAGTCACAGGTATACTAGACGAGGACAACATGAGTACAGACAGTGCGACACAGTTGGCCACACAACAATCAATCAAGGCCTACGTGGACACACAGGTTGCAACAGTTCCTACAGGAGATATTACAAGTGTTGTTGCTGGTGACGGATTAACAGGCGGCGGAACAACTGGTGATGTTACCTTAAACGTAGTCGGCGGTACAGGTATTGATGCAAATGCAAATGATATAGCAATTGATTCTACAGTTGTAACACTAACTGGATCACAAACACTTACAAATAAAACATTAACCAACCCAACGATCAACGCCGCAACCATGACAGGAGCAGTAGCGATCGACGGTGTCACAATAGATGACAACACAATAAAGGCCAACGCCTCAAACGCAGATCTAGAACTGGACGGCAGTGGTTCAGGAGCAGTAAAGGTACTAGCAAATGCAACAGTCGTTGGAACACTGACAACTGCGGATATCACCAACACAAATAATATCACAACAACCCAACTGGACGCGGACGGTGTTAGATTGAAAGACAACAAAATCACAACATTCGCCTCAAATGCCAACTTGGAACTTGCGGCCGCCGGCACAGGTGTAGTTGATGTTCAAAATGCCATGACAACTGTTGGACAGACAATCACAGGCAACGTTGCAATCACAGGCAGAGCAGATGTTGACAACTTGAGATTAGATGGAAATATGTTGTCTGCCACGACAGGTGGCATCACGATCACACCAGCAAATGATCAAAACGTGACCATCAGTGGTACAAACACCAAACTTACCGCGGCCGAGGCCAACTTCACATTGATGGAGGCCACAACTGTAAGGGCAGATGCCATAGCCAATGATACGTCTGATGGTGACTTATCTATAAGCACACAAGGTACTGGAGTCATAGATCTTAATACGGCAACACAGGCAACTGTGGGATCGGCGGGAGGTGCATCAGCATTACCTGGACAACCAACAGGCTACATCAAGATCAAGATCGCCGGAACAATGAGAGTTATTCCGTTCTACGACGAATCTTAATAGATCATAGAGCATCCTTAACAGGAGAAAATGAGGAAACACAGGAACGACCGTAACAGGCACAAATCTGCACATTCCGAGATCAAACGCTTGGAGGAGGCCATACGACGCGAGCAGGACAAGACCGCACGTGAGAACCTCCAACAACATCTGGAACACTGGATTCGTACACAGAATAATAGCCGGTAATCGCCAATAAATACCCTTGTAAGGAGTATTTTAATGGCAACACCAGTGTGGACAACCACAGCAGGTAAACTAGCAACTATTAACGAGCAGGTAGCGTATTCGCTACAACTCGACGCTACCAATGCCACAAATTACTCCATGATAGCAGGAAGCCTACCGGTAGGTATGCAGGTAACTTCCGCTGGCTTATTGACAGGAATCCCGGCTGAGGTTGCCAAAAGAACTCTTTACACCTTCGTCGTGCGAGCCACGGCCGGTGATTCCACAATAACAGACAGAACGTTCTCACTGGACGTTCAAGGCTCAGACGAACCTGAATTCACAACAGCCGCAGGAAAACTGCAACTGGACGATTCGACCAACGTTGGACTTTATTGGATAATAGATGGTTCAAAAGTTTCTTTACAGATGCAGGCCACTGACACGGACACACGTGCAGGGCAGACATTGGTCTATGAGATAGTTCAGGGATCTCTACCCCCAGGAGTGACAATGAGCAAGACAGGATTGATATCAGGCATCGTGCAACTCACAGATGACCAAAGATACGGACCCCGTGGAGGTTATGATGATGGTGCTCCAGAGGATCAATGGGACGGCACGTATGACAGGACAATCACATCAAAAAGTATCAGCAAGAATTTTGATTTTATAATAAGGGTATCTGATGGTACCAGTTTCGTTGAGCAGAACAATTCAATATTCGTTTACAGTGCAGACTTCTGGAGAGTTTCGAACACAGAGATTACTATTGACATGACAGAGATTGACAATTCACCTCTAACAATGGACCTTAGTGCCAGCAGAAGACCTGTTTTCAGAACCGGATCCGACCTCGGCACGTTTAGACATGACAATGCATTTGTCGTTAAAATAGATGTAGATGACTTTGATCCATTGCAGGGAGACTTAGAATATTCTATACAGGCAGGATCATTGCCCGCAGGTGTGTCTATAGACATCAACTCCGGAGAACTTTACGGACAGTTGTCCAGACAGTCAGCAGTTGAGACAACGTATACATTCACCGTCAGAGCAAACAGGGTAGTTGCAACAGGCATCAACGTGTTCACAGACCAAGAGTTTACCATGAAGGTGATAGGTGAGATCGATATAGGTATAGCATTCACTACACCATCCGTGGTCGGAACACTAAAAGCCAACATACCAAGCCTATTATCTATAGAAGCAGTCGCTGAAGAGACCGATCGTGTATTGAGTTATTCAGTCACCGCAGGATCTTTACCAACTGGAATAACACTGTCAGAGCAAGGTAATCTAATAGGAACCATAGACCCAAGCGATTTTAGAGATACACAAGACTCGTCAACAGCATACACGTTCTCATTTACAGTGACAGTAAGTGATCAATATCAATCCGCCGCGACTTCAAAAGAGTTTACAATCAACGTTGACATCCTGGATACCGAAACACAGATCGAGTATGGCAACATGTCCGGACATGCAACATCATTTATAGATCAAAACATATTCTACAACATCGCACAAGATATAAACATCAACTCGGTAGACAACATTTTCAGGCCAGAAGATAATAATTTTGGTATGCGGTTAAAGCCAGAAATGCTAATGATGGCAGGATTGGAAGCACAAACATTGACTGCATTCCAACAACAAATGGAGCAGAACCATTCACCTAAGACTCTATATTTTGGCGATATAAAAACTGCCGTGGCCAAAGAAGGAACGACAACAAAATACGAAGTAGTGTACATTGAGATAAAAGATAATCTCGTAAACAAATCAGGATCAGCAGTGTCATCATCTATAAAATTAAGAAATGGAATAGCCAAACCATTGTTGGGACCTAGAGCGTCCAGCATGAACGCTACGGCAGATTATGTGGATTATGAAATCACTACAGACGGTGGTCTTTCATTCAGTACTAGTGGATCAAAGGTAAGATATGCCAACCAACTTAGTGCGGACTTGGGATTCATCGAAACGATATATCCAAACGCAGTGGCCAACATGAGATCAAGGATGAAAAGCCTAGGCCACAAAGAATGGGATCACTTGCCATTATGGATGAAGACAACACAGGCAGGAGACCTCGCACCGCTAGGATATGTAACGGCGGTACCTATCTGCTACTGTAAGCCAGGCACATCGGCACTAGTCAAGAAAAGGATAGAGGACAAGGCATTGAATTTCAAAAATATTGCATTCACAATTGACAGGTATGTGGTCAACAAATCTAAGGTTGCCACTGATACTTTCACTGCCGATGGTGCTACAGCAAGTTTCGTGGTTGACGAAATCATACATGAAGAAGATATTCTAGTTAAAGAAGGAACAAGCACTGTATTCGTGGGGCAAGGAGTGACAGCCGACAACAACATAAAGCCTACATATCTCACAGCGGACGGAACTCTGAGATCGGCAGACCATGAGTTGGGTATAACACTTTCGCATAACACCACGGCCAAAAATACCACCATTACTTTTACCAAAGAACTACCACAGGCCGACACAATAATCAAAGTGGAGAGATCCAACGATAAATATCTTAAATTTAGGGACAAAGGAATAAAATAATGGCAAGCAACATAGTACCAGGAAACATAGATGGAACTTTTCCCAAGGCAGGACAGGATAACAGTTCTCAGGGTTTCAGGGATAACTTCAGTGCGATAAGCACAAACTTTACAGAAGCAAAATCTGAGATCGAGGATCTGCAGACCAACAAGGCCAGCAAGGATGGTGCCAGTAACTTTGCCGATAACGAGGTTTCGAGAGCTAAATTCAAGGATACCTCACAAACAGTGTATGCACATGGAACAGTATCAAGTGGATCAGTCACACTTAATCATGAGAACGGACACTACCAAACATTGACCATCACAGCAGATACTACTTTTTCGTTTTTGAACTTTCCACCAACAGGAGCATTGGGCAGAATCGTTTTAGACATCACAGTTGAACCTACATCAACGGGTATTTTAACTTTCCCAAATGCTGTTATCAAGGCAGACAATGTTACAGGCAGTGACGGAACATCTGATCAAGTAACTATAGGTCTAGGTAGAGCTCTGTTCGAATTCATGTCGCCAGATGGTGGTACCACAGTATTAATGCACCAACTTGGCAAACAGTACGCATAATAATTAAGGAGTCCGATGTACTTCCATCCATTACAAGAAGAGATAGGCAACATGTCCGAGGAGGACATCTCCAAAAGAATCAAAGAATTGAACAGGAAGGTAGCCATCGCCAGGCGTGGCAGGAATCCAGAACTACTTTTCAATCTCCAGCAGGCACTTAGGACATACCAAGACGCCATCAGACAGAGACGTATCGAGGAATGGCACAAGAACAACAAGAAATTGAGGAACGAACCAGACCTAGGCGACCTGGTCAACATCGACTAGTAAATAGTCGTGATGTCAAACACATTCACTTGGAAGACAAAATTCAAAAGCATAATCATAGTTGACGGTGAACTGTTCGCTAATGAATACAAAATCAACATTTCTCTAACCCCACACACAGCAAGCCTCAAAGAACAAACAGATTATTTTGAACGTTTAAAAAATCTCTTCGAACAGGTTTTCGCGAACACTATAACGACCTGGAGGGACGAACCCCTCTACCACACATTGAAAAAGAGCACCACGAACAGATTTATTGAATTACCAAAACCGCCCTATGACCAGATCATGGCCGCGGTGTGTTTCTGCAAAGCCAACAGCATCTTGGACAGCAAGATTGTGATTAATCACATAGACTTGAGCTCATGGCAGGGAGATGGTATTACCTACACGGTTGACAAAGACAGCAAAGAGCTTATACTGTTAGATCGACCCGATTGGTTCTCAGCAAAGTTCAACAAATTTGATCCATGGTGGTTGAGGGCGGACACGGCAACTTATGATCAAGAACTGGACAAAGGCATCTACACAGGACACTTCAGTTGGAACAATACTGAGATTCCTGTTGACAAGAAGCACGAGTACCATGCTAAAATATTTGAGTTCCAACCAAAGGTACTAGATGGCGGCAAAGACAAACATAAATGAACACGGTGATGTGATATTCTCGGAAGAGGATGCGATTGAATTACTATACACAGATCCCAACTTCGACATATCAAAACTGTACTTCGACAGCATAGACAAATATTCCCACAGCCTCAAGGAGTTGGGCATAGATCTGCCAGTGATCAACACCGCACCCAAAAGACCCAAGCCTGAGATATTCGACAAGGAGAACTGTGACAAATGGCACATGCCTGACAAGTATTACCAAATAAATGTATTACAATGGTTGCTTGATAAATGTCAGAACGACGAAGAGAAAATGAGAGTGCAGATGGAATATGATCTGTTTGAGAAGAAAAAATTCATACGTGTACTACAGTTCCTGATCTATTTCGTGGACACACTAAGAGAGAACAACACGGTATGGGGAGTTGGCAGGGGTTCAAGCGTGGCCAGTTTCTGTCTGTTCCTGATAGGAGTACACAAGATCAATCCCATGCTGTACAATTTGGACATCACCGAATTTCTGAGATGATAAGTAATAATATAGGAGTTTAATTATGGTAGCAAGAGCACCCAGAAAAAAAATGTACAGGACCATGCAGGGACGCATGGTGGACATAGAAAAACTTAGAGCGGCCAACGAGTCCGTGCAGGCAGTTGGTAATATGAATGTCAACGCCAGGGGAGATGTGTTGGGAGCAGGTGGACAAGTTGTGACGCCAAAAGAACAGATAATCAAGAAGTACTATGAACAGCCAAAAGGAATGGTCAGTGACACACCAAGCAAAGACAAACGAATACCAGCACCCAAGGCGGAACCAGTGAAGACTGTACAAAAGATGACACCCGTAGCGGCAAAACCAGCACCAAAGAAAACGGCGGCACCACAGCCCAAGAAGGTAGAAGTGAAACCAACGGAATCAAAGCCGGTGGAAACTTTCAAACCTAAAACAGCGAGCACAGCCAAAAAAGGCATAGACGCGGCTCTTGACGGATTAGAATAAATCTTATATAATAATCCTATAATGGGACAACTAGAAGACTTACAGGCAAAAGGCTTTGGATCACACGGTGGCAAGGAATACACCGTTGATTACGACATCACCCCACTCAAGAAAAGGGTGTTGGTGTCAGACATGCACTTTGGAGAGACAAAGACCAAGGGCGGTATCATACTCACAGACGATGATGGCTCAGAATCGGGCATACATCCTAGATGGGGCAAGGTCTACGCCATCGGTGATCAACAGGAAGACGTCACAGTGGGACAGTGGGTCATGGTGTCACACGGAAGATGGAGCAGGGGATTCAAGGTCAAGAAAGAGGGCGTGGAACTAGAAGTACGAATGATTGACGAGAATGACATCTTACTAGTGTCAGACGAAGAACCCGAGCAAAACAGGACCAAGGCCGGCTACGTGAACACAGGTGGCATGAGTCAGATGACTTCGTTACCTGGCAATGATTAAACTACACATCTGTTACGTCTGCAACAAACAATTCTTAAACGCAATATACTGGTACGACAGCCTACACGACACCAAATACGACAAACGTATAATCAGGCCATTCTGTGGTCCTGCCTGTGCCAACAAGTACAGAGAAATGTCAGACGTGAACGATTATCCACAAAGGAAACCATTGCCCAATGGTCCGGAATGGCAGATCATAACAGACATCAATTCGATAGACTATGAAACGGATTAAGATCAAAAAAGTTAAAGTTGAGTTAAGCAAGTTAGTGACCATGGCCGAGATGGGATTGGGTGTTGAACGTCCACTCAATAAAGAGAAGAGAACATGGATCAACAAACTAAAAAAGGATGGTGCTTGGGATCCAATACTCGTGACACCAATAAAAGATTCAGGCTACTATCTATTGACAGACGGGTGGCATAGAGTACAGGCCGCAACAGCACTCAAAAGAAAAACAATAAATGCGTTGCAATTACCAGCAAACGTAGGACTGAGCATGGCCAAGGCCAACAAGATCTTACGTGACATAGACAGAGAGCACGGATTCAAACTGCATTGTAGTGACATCATTGGACACTGGGCGATGATGGAAACACTTCTCGACTAGACATATCACAAATATCTGTTATAATATACACATGGTACAACGTTTCGGTTTCTGTTGCAAGTGGCTCAACAACGAGTCGGAGTTTGGCGGCATGAAAGTCAACGCCAAAGACAGAGAGCTAAACGGCAGATCCACAACAATGCGTTGGCTTCGTGAACACAAGGACGAAGCAGTGCAGAGACAGTGGGACATCATGACCCACAACACCACAGCCGCA
>Ga0255753_1001481_pt1 | contig 28030 bp, 14 predicted proteins | sample 041ome_10_FD_179953 | JGI IMG/M metagenome (GOLD analysis project Ga0255753, IMG submission 179953) | Coastal salt marsh microbial communities from the Groves Creek Marsh, Skidaway Island, Georgia - 041412US metaG (version 2) | ecosystem: Environmental > Aquatic > Marine > Intertidal zone > Salt... | reverse complement strand
AGTGAAAGAGGACGACGGCGCGAAGGGAACGACATCACTTAAAAAGCTGAACGATATCGACGCGGAGATCGAGCGGTTGTCGAGGCTAGCGGAAGCCGCGCCGGAAGAGAGCGGCGACGAAGAAGATGATTTAGGAATGAGTAGTTCTGGGAGTTCTAGCAGTAGTAGTTTAGGGAGAATCGCGCCGTTACCGCCGGAAGCGTACCCGGAGCATTACGGCTACGGGAGTAAAAGAGGGAACGAAGGCGCGTTTAAAGGGAAACGCGTTTCATCTTCTTCTACTTCCGCCGCGGCGAGCAAAAACGTATTAATCCCTGGATTAGCCGAACGGGAGAAGAATAGGCCGAAATGTGAAACGTGCAACTTATCGTTCACCAGTCAGGCGCAGTTGGAGGAACATTTGAAAGGGAAAGGGCATCGGAGGAAAGCGGCCGGTGGCGCGACGCAACGTCAACAACAACAACAACAACATCAACATCAAAGGAGAGAGGCGAAACCGCCGGAAGGTCCTCACTGTAAACTGTGCAGGAAGATGTTTACGTCGCTGGCGCAAAAGGAGGAACACGAAGGCGGGAAGTGGCACAGGATGAGAGTGGAAGGAAAATTGGCGCCGTCGAATAAGCCGTACGCTTAGAAATGAATTCAAACGACTCTCCAGTCTCTCTTCGCTTATAGAAATATCGCTGCCGCGCGTGTATGTTTACAAATTCTTTTTTTACAACGTGTCTAAATTAAATGTGCTATAATACAAAACGCTCCTTTTGCTTTACTTTTAAGGACTACCGAATTCTAACGAGAACGACGTTTTCATTTTACGCGACGCAACTGGTTCGGGAGACCAACTTTGTTTCTTCTTCGTTTCAGAGTTTCTCTTCGGGTACGACGGCGGGATGTTTCTCCCTCCTCCTCCTCCTCCTCCTCCTCCGGAACTACTATCGCTCGTCCCTCGCAAATCCATGCTAGGTTTTTGGCCTATCTGAACAGAATTGAACCTCTGGATTCGTTCGAAATCACCAGAGTATCTTTTAGGCGGGGATCCTATTCCACTTCCGTCCAAAGTTCGGTTCTTCAACATCAGATCTGGCGATACGTTGTTTGCGCGTCTGTATTCATCGTAGAATTCCTCGTCGACATCTTCGATACTTCTGCGACCCCCGAATAAGAATTTCTTGTTGTTCTTAACCGAGTTGAATATGGCAATGACGCTGCTTTTTCCTCCTCCTCGCCTGGAGTCGCTGTCGAAGTTACGTTGTTGATGATCGGCGCTGGTGTCCTCGCTCTCATCTTTACCAAACTCTGAGCGAACGTTGTCGTAGGAACCTCCTTTTGGAAAGAAGGATGATTTATGCGGTTTCGTTCCTTGCGCTGGGTCTGGACACGATCGACGAATGAGCTGCCACAGTTCTGGTTGTTGTAATTTCCACTCGCGGATTATCGCTTTAGTTTTTTCGTATCCTTTGCGTTCAATCGCATCCACGCTAGAGAATTCGAGGATGCCAAAACATTGGACTTCCGGTCGAATGTACACGTTGATGTCCTCATCTCGTCGTCGAGCGTTGTTTGCATCCGTTATGAATGGTAAGTGCGCTTGCATTTCCGCCATGGTTGGACAACTAGAACGTATACCTAGCCATTTTGGCGTGAACAACGTTCGCAAGACGTGCGAGAGGCCAGAAACGCCATCGCCCCACGTATTTTCAAACTTTTTCGATTCCAAGCCTTCACCACCGACGTCTACGGCAATAACCGTGTTCGCGCCGAACAAATCTTTCATCATATCGACCGGAACGTTGTTCGCGTATCCACCGTCGACGAGGACGTGCAATCGTTCAGCATCCTCATTCGCGTTCTTAGAGGACGATGGAGCATCCAATTTATCACACAAAGGAGGTAAGAAACCAACTAAAGTCATCGACGCTCGAACGTACCGCCATAGCGTCCCATTTCTGTGCGCGATGGACCTGGAGGAGATCAAATCTAGAGTCACGCAATAAAACGGCAACCAGCAGTCTTCGATTTTTGAATCTCGGAAACTGCTCGCAATTGCTCCGTTTGTGCGGAAACCGCTGAAATAAGAAACAATCGGTAACGTCAAATCGGAGATTCTGTTCCAAAATCCGCTCATTGTTTTAGCGAATCGTTTTGCTTTTACCCGAGTAGATAGCACGGACGGTTCTCGAGCGTAGTTACCACCGATGAAAGCACCCATACTTGTTCCGCCAATGGCGTCGATTGGAATACCTTCCTCCTCTAAAGCGATCAACGCGCCGACGTGTGCACACCCTCGCGCGCCGCCGCCGCTAAAAACAACACCCACGGAGAGTTTCCGTAATGAACGAGCGAGTCGACCGGCGTGCGCTTGGTGTAACCCTTGGTTACCGCCGAGTTTACCCCCGACGTGATGATGACGGTGGACACCGAACGCTTCCAGCCATGGCCTGGTGTTGATTGGAACGGAGTCGTTCGCGTCTTCGTGTAGTAAAACGAGTTCACGAAATCCAAGATTGAATTGATGATGTCTTCGCAAACCCAAAAGCCTTTGTTGTAACTGTTTTCCTTCTTCAGGTACCGGTGGTTCGTCTTCCGCGGAGGCGACTAATAACACAACATCCGCATGCGATGCACACTGGGCACACCAAGCGGATGGGAACGGGTCACCTTTGAGTAGAACCACGTCGTGTGTTTCTTCCAGTTGATGCAACCAAAATGCCGTAGCTTCGTGCGACAGCGCGCCAACGGCGGCTGAACCAACTTCGGCTAAGTGATCCGCAGAGTCAGCGACACGCGCACTACATATGCGCCGCAGAGCGTGCATCAAGGAACTAACAAACGCGTCCAAGTGCAACGCGGCGCCTGGTGAAACTGGAACAACAGCGACGAGTTTTGGTTTGTCCGCGCGCGAGCCTCTTCGCTGATGATTGGAAGTTGACTGCAATGCTGCCAGTGATGATGAAGGGTGTAGTTCGTTGGCGTTATTATCTGAGTGATGATCGTATGGATTCATCTTACGAGGCGGTGTTTCCATCATATTGGTCGTGCCACCATCGTTCGATAACGAAAAGGAAGATGCGAGTAGCAATTGCGAATTCGCAAATCTCGCTCCAACGGATTTGATAAAGTGCAAAAACTTCTTCGGGTATCGCATGGTGAGATTATCCAAGCTTGCGCCAGGCACAAACAGTGTCTGGGAATCTCTCGCCGCTCGAGCCAGAAGGAATAATTTCTTTTTCTTGCTCGCACAGAAGTCATCGCCACCACTGTAGATGTTGGTTCTGTAAAGTTTTTGAAGATGTTGTTGTCGCGCGTACTCGTTGTCGATGCTCTCTCGAGATCGCTCAACGGCGTGTTCTAGTTCTTCTTCTTCATCGTCGTCGAACAAGACGCGCTCTTCCGAGCACGGTTCACCCGGACCGACGTATCGCGGTGGAATGGAAAAGATTGGTGCCACGTGTCCTTGATGAGTGCCTCCCCCTGAAGAGTTGTGGTGCTCGAGCGCGCCGAGTAAGTCACCGCTTCCTGCAGAAGAGTAAGAACCACTATTTGCGTTGCCGCCTTGTAAAGATGAGCTCGAAGCGTTCTTATCATCATTTACTGGGTTATTTCTTTGCTTTAAAGCAGACATATTACCATGTTCATCGTGTGATGATGATCGGATCGACGTCCACCTCGGCGAAAACACGCCAGCAAACGCGCCTTTCGTATACGTCGCCGCTTCGACTCGACACACCCCCGTGGCCACAATCATCACACCGTTTGAAGCGATATCGTCCAGTCGTCGTATGCGTTCCCCGACGTGCACGTAATCCCATTCGCACCCGCAATATTGCAAAGCATCACCGGCGAGCGAGCGTCGAGCGCGTTTGGCTAAATCTGCGGCAATCTTCGTAAAGACGCTCGAAAAGTTTTTCTGCATCTTTACCACCGTCTCCGTCTTCTCTTCTTCAACATCTTCGGTTTTCTTTTCACCTTGAATACTAATATTAGTCGTAGCGTTGGCGACGCTCGCGGAGATGGAAACAAACGCATCAATTTCATCGCGATATCGAGCTAACTTATGAAATTCGCTCGACACTAGCGTGGCAACCACAGCCCCGGAACTTCCCGCTCGAAGCTCAATAGACGACCGCGTATTTGCCAAAAGTGCAAATGGTTGAACGACGTCACCTGGGTTCGCGTACCAGGACACATCCGAGTTGTTCTTATTCTTCAAGTCGTTTTTCTTCACAAAGGTCGCTTCGAGAACGCCACATTCTATGAAATACGCAGCGCCTGGGGAACCGAGAGCACAAACGAGTTGACCGGGAGCGTAATATCTGCACTCCATGGTTGCTTCGTACATCGGTGCTTCTTCGTTTTTTTCTTGCTCGTCCTTGTTTTCCTTTCTCGCCGCTTTATCATTCTCGTCCTCACCGTTTTCATTCTTTGGTGAGCTCTCTGGTGGCGCCTGTGTCTGCTCTTGCGGTGTTCCTTTGCTGCCTCCTCCTCCATTTTTTTTGTTTACAGATGCGGGCGATTTCTTGCCATCAATCGTCGCATCTTTAGAAGAATTAAAACTCTCCGAGGAGGAAGTGAACAGTCGCTTGACAAATCCGACGCGATTTGCACTCGATCCCGAACCTCGCTGTTGCGGAAGTATGCTCTCAGGAGAAGTCTTTTTCTCGTTCTTTCTGACGAGTAAAGGCGTAATAACACGTTCCATAATCTCGGATGATCCGCTCCTCTCCGCGAGCTCTTCCAAACACGTCGCAATTGCGCTGCGGTCGACTTTTTGCGCTTTCTTGGGACCTAATACGCGCTCTAACCCACGCTTGACCCGCTCGCCTGCAACAATAGCATTAGATTCTTTACCATCGTTGCGTTCAGAACCGGCTTCGTCCACCCACAGTGGCTTCGTGGCACTTTCTAAGGAGAGATATTGACACACACAACGCGCGGCGTTGACTAACCGCGACGCTAAAGCGTGCGCACCCACCGTTTGGTTCATAACGTCGTGGAACACATTCAAGGGAACAACGACAAACATGGCGTCGTCGGAAGCCGTCACGGCTCTCAGTCTGTTTTTACTTTGCCTATTATTGCTACTACTACTATCACTACCGCGAGGAATGTCGCCTTCTCCGGCGAGCGTAGAATTAGATGGTGGCCTAGATTGTTTCGATGATGTTTCTTCGCGAATACCTACGAGCGGCGGCGGTGAGAAATCCAAAACGTCCACGAGCGAACCGACGCACGCGCCGACTTTCGTTACCACCGTTCTCGCGCTCACAACACTTCTTCCTTCTCCGGCATCATCGTTGTCGTCTGTTACCATCACCATCGATTCAATCGCAAATGCGCCTCGACACAAAATCGCGATCTCCTCGCCTCGTTTCGTAAACCCGCTCTCGTGGCTCACATCCTCCCCTCTCTCGAACGCGCTCTTCGTCCTCGACGCGTCCAAAATCTCCACAATTTGCTCATCTGTCAACGCGTCGCACAGAGAACACTGTCTCAGCGCCATCGCTTCTTCTGTCGACAATTTCTCTTGCATTTTCTTCTCCTCTTCTTCCAATTCCTCCTCCTGGAGCAACAACGCTCTCAACCGTCTCTCTTCTTCCTCCTCTTCCTCCTCGTCTGTTACGGTTCCGTTCCCAATTTGATTCGGGTTCATCTCGTCGTGCAAATTCATCAAACCGTCCCCACGAATACTTTTCAGCTTATCCCTCCGTTCCTTCCGTTCAATCAAAGCGTTCTTCAAGAACATTTTCGTCCTCGCTCGCTTCTCGACGTCGCCCCCTCCTCCTCTTTCCGTCTCCGTCGTCTTCGCCGTCTTCGTCAACATCGACGGTAACCCAGTCTTGATCAAAACTTTCTCTCTCCACGCTTTCCATTTCAGCGCCGCTTGCCTCAACCGTCTCGGGTGGTGCGGTAAATCGAACAAGCGCAGCGCGTTCTTTTGAAACGTCCTCAAAGTCGAGTCGTCCAAGAGGAACAACTCGTCGATCTCTTTTCTCGACGCGCTTCTCTTTCCTCTTCGGAACAAGGAAGAGGCGCTGTTGTTGTTGTTGTTGTTGTTGTTGTTACCATTTAGGGTTTTCCCACGGAAAAAGTTAGGTATCTTTTTGAACAAAAGTTTCCGGAGGAAACGAAGGAAGAGGACGGTTTTCTTCACGAGAAACGTTCTGAGATGTTTTTGAAAGGAATGGAAACGAGAGAGGAAGAGAGAAGAGGTCAGCGAGCGAGTTTCGACGGAACAACAACGACAACAAGAAGAAGAAGAAGGAGAAGAAGAGAGAGCGCGCGCTTTGAAAATTGAAAAGAAAAAAAAATGTGCCGAAAAACGAGTCAAATTTTGTTCCAAAATAAAAAATCTCTCTCGCGCGCGCAACAACAACACACGCACCTCATCGGATAATACAAAAACAAGAGCACGACGCCGAGGAAAACGCCATTTTCTATGCCCAAGGCGGAGATGAGGACGGCGAAGAGGACGGCCAGGAAAGACCCGTCCATCTTTTTTTTTCTGTCGTTTTATTATGGGAAAAGAAATCTAGACTTCACACTCAAACGTTGTTTTAGGGTTTCAGAAAAAGGAAGAAAGTTAGGGAAGAAAAGAGAGTTTTTATTCGAGGCGGCAGATTATTCTCGCGACAGCGCGCGATATATACGCACATTAACGGAGACCACACGAGCGAATAAGGGACGCGCACACACACGCGCACGCACACGCACGCTGCGCAGACTGATATATATATATATATATACGTACAAAAAAAATGCAACCCACGCTCAGAAACCCACACTATCCATCAACCTCGAAAGATGGATTGAAAGCGGTGCTCTGCGAAAAGCACATGCTCGTGGCGATATTCGCGTTATCTTCGAATTTTCTGGTCACCATGCTCATCGTCGTCGTGAATAAGTTGCTTTTCACGGAGACGCGGTTTCCGGTGATCACGTTGTCCGCGGCGCACATGATCGTTTGCGTGATATTTACCTCGATTTGTAGCCGATTGCAAATATTCGAGAGGAGGAAGATGGATAACAAGAGCGTGATTGCGCTGGTGGCGTTTTTGCAATCGTCGGCGATATGTTTAGGTCAAGCGTCGTTGAAGATGAATTCGGTGGCGTTTTTTCAGCTGACGAAGCAAATGCAAGTGCCGTTAGTCGCGGTGGTGGAGTATTTCTTTTTGTCGAGGACGGTTTCGAGGGACAAGATTGTGTTGCTCGCGAGCATGGTTTTGGGCGTATCGGTCGCTTGTTTTAACGACGTGCAGTTTACGAGTTTTGGGGCGATAATTGCGTTTGTTGGGGTGTGTGCGACGAGTGTGGAGGTAGTTTTGTATTCGTGGTTGCAACAATCGCACCGGTGGGAGACGTTGCAACTGTTGCATCAGACGATGCCGTTCGCCGCGAGCGGGTTGACGTTGGCAGCCGTAGAGGTAGATTTTTTACAACCGAGAGGAATGGGCGCGTATAATTTCGTGGCGAACTTTGTGAGCATGTTTTACGTTGGGAATAACGAAGCTATCATGAACCCGGAGCAGTTTGGTGAGGTTGGACGGATGAAAGCGACGGAATTGGCGGTGGACCAATCGTTCTTCAACATCTTTGAAATGTCCTCCTACGCGTGCTTTCTTTTTGCGTTGAGTTGCGCGTTGGGTATGGCCGTCAACGTCTCGTCCTGTTTCGTGGGTGGGAAAGCGAGCGCTTTGGCGTACGCCATGTTAGGCTTGACCAAAACGATTACGGTCATCGCCATAGGTGTCCTGTATTTCGACGCGCCGCCGAGTTACCGCGTCGTATTCGGCGGCGTTTTCGCCGTCGCCGCTATAGTCGTCTACTCCATCGTCACTTTACGCGAGAAACAACAACAAATGAATAACATGAACAGCAGTAAAAACGCCGCGACGGGAGCAGAGATGGACGTTTTATTAGACGAAGTCGAAGTAGGTATTGAACCGGCGACTATTAGTCCAAAAATGAGCAATTATAGTAGCAAAATCAAGCGCGGGTTTTAAAAGTCATCGCGCGTTGCGCGGGTGATTGTGTGTTTAGTAGCGTTTTGGTTTTAGATGTGTTTGTTTAGCAAATTGTGAATATATTCATGCGCGTGCTAGAATAGCTTCGCATAGAAATCTTTATTACGTGATAGAACATCATCATCGAAATCATCCCCGCCAACTGTCTTCTTTACCTAACACGAGAGAGAGTGTTTTTTTAGGTAAGGTTTCCTCATTAGAATCCGCAAAACCATCATGAAAGCCGCTGCATCTTGCGCTGCAAAAACACACATCAGACCATCTCTCGTCCAGAACAACAAAAACAAAAACAGGAAAAAGAACTTCATCGCTCCACTCAAAGCAATGGCCGGCTCGTCGTCTTACTTAGCCCCGGATACGTATCATTCCATGAACCCTTCGGACGAGGAATTGATTTTCTTACACACGATGATACGGAGTTCAAACTTGGAAAAAACGATGGCGTTTTTCCAAGCGCTCGGGTTGCAAGAGACCAGGAGAAAAGATTCAGAGAAAGGGAAGTTCACTTTAGTGTTCATGGCGAGTTCACCAGGGGCGCCGGAGATTGAAATCACCCATAACTGGGGGCCAGAAGAAGTCTTTGGTGCGCTTTTTTTCACTTTTAAGTAATCACCTACTGACTTTATTTCTTTTTACTCAAAAACACACACACACCAGCGCCGCCGAGTCGATCGATGGGCCATCTCGCGTTCGCGACCGCGGACATTTATAAGTTGTGCGCCGATTTGCAAGAGAAAGGGATCGTGATTTTGAGACCGCCGAGAGATGGGAGAATGGCGTTCGTGAAGTCGCCGGACGGCATTTCGGTTGAGCTTTTACAGAAGGGCGAAGCGTTGGCGCCGGCGGAGCCGTGGGCTTCGATGGAGAATACGGGAAGTTGGTAATCGGAGACACTATTACTACCACTACATGTACATGTATATATACTATGCGCAACTGACTATTTTTATTCGGACCACAGGGAAAACGCGCCCGATCGGGATGTGGCAGACGTGTTTGAACAAAAGACGCCTCCCGCCGAGATTGAATTGAACACTCCTCGATAGCGACAGTACAAGCCGCAACCCATTTCGTCTTCCAACTGTTCGGCCAACTCTTCAAATCCAGAACTCGATTCGCTCGTTCTTAATGTGTTCAACTCCATCGCCGCTCGGGTTTCGATTTCTTTATTTTCTTCGTTGCGGAAAAGAGACATTGGGGGTAAGCCGCCAACCTCTGTGTATCGCGCGTCCAAAGCGAACGATAACGAATTCGGATCCACCCACCCTCGGACGACGGTTGTTCCAACCGCGTCGACGAAGAAGCCGCTGATTTTCCCAGCTTTTGTGAATTCCAACGTTCCTTTGAACGGCACGCGTCTATCGCTGCTATTGTTACTATTGCTGTTGCTATTATAATTACTCCTTCGCACGCCAGTCCACGCGCCACTCATTAAAGACACGTCCGACCGGTTCCCTTCTTTCAGCGCCAACAATTCTCTGCGATGCCTGGAAGCTGGCGGGCGAGATCCGAGCGGAAACCGTCCTCCACTCGGCTGGCGAGGAAAGTAGCGGAATTTTTCTTTCTTCCGCTCGTAATCTTCAATCGCCGAAAGCGGTTCCAAATATAACGCCTGACACACAGCCAAGGTGATGTTGTTGTTCTTCGTGAGACAATCGAATAACCATTCGGAAGGACACGTTTTGTCGAACGTTTTCTTCAAATATCGCTTAGGAATAGCGGGTATGTACGAAATCGACGTCGTTTGTTTTCGATGTTGATGAAGATGATGATGACTATGATGCGCGTTTGCATTTGCCGTCGTTACGTTCGAAATGATGGACGATTGCGCGAAGTGTTCGCTGAGGTATCGAGCGACTAAGATTCGAAAAGCGGTGGCTTCTTCTTGCTCGTCATCGAACTCGTTCGTCGTCGCGCTGCTCGTCAGCGATGCGCATTCTTCTTCATCCGCATCCAAAGCCTGTTCGGAATCGTCCTCGTCCTGGCTTCCCATCCAAGCACCTCCAGCGACGGCGCAATTATTGAACTGAAACACCTCTTCCACCATCCTCCTCGCCTTTTTAAACCTAGTCAATACCACCGATACCACTCTCGCCGCCATCACTCTCTCCGCAAACATCTCCTCAATCTCCTCGGTGCCGTTTTGCACCGCCGTCACCGAAGTCAACTCCACGCTCGTTTCGTCCGCCGCGCGAAGCACATCCAACGCTAACGTCAACGCTCTCTTCAATAAATTTCTCGAAACAGAAGTTACCAAATCGTTATTCGCGCACTGACTGAACGCGTTCAACAAAATCTGCAATCGATGCAGCACGTGCAGCTTCGCGCCTTTCTTCTCGCACAGAGCGAATTCGCGCGTCACGTACAGCCTTCGCAGGTAATTTTCTCCCAACAAACCTTTCTCCAACGAATACTCGCTCCGAAAAGCGCTCCTCCCCCACTTCTTATTCAGCGCGGACGACCACATCGTCTCGTCTTTGCTCAGTTCGAACGCGTATTTGTTCGTCGAGGAGACGTTCGAAAACGATTCGAAATCGTTCGAGTCTATCAATAGTTTTCCAAAGACGTGCAACGCGAGGTCGCGAGGGAGTCGCTCGAGGATGGATTTTTGGAAACTGGATGGCGGTAAAAGCGAAGACTTTGAAGAGGCGACGTTTTCTTTTACTTCTTCTGTTTCGTCGTCGTAATCCACGATGACAACGTCCGCGCAGTTCACCGAGGACGGGTTTCGTCGCAGCAGCGGCGGTTGAGACGTCATGATGTGTGTCTCGCGCTTTATTCGTATTTGGATATGACGCGTGTGGGAAATTTGGAAAAAGGCAACCTTTTTTAGATACGAATTTCCCCATAAAAAAAGCGCGCGAATGGCGGGAGATCTCTTTCGTTCGCCGCCTTCTTTCGCGTCCTCCTCCTCCGCGCGACTCTCTTCTTTTCCTTTTTCTTCTTCGCGGCGGCGACGATGCGCGCGCCGGTCGATTTTGTCTTCTTCTCCTCCCAATCCTCCTTTTCGCGATTCTTCTTCATCCGTTTCGGAAGAAGATGCGAAAGAGAAGAAGAAGAAGAAGAAGTCAATCACGATGGACCCATCGGCGTATAAAGAACTCTCCGTGATTCGCAAACGAGCGGGAGATTACGTCGACGCGTCTAAAATCATCGGTGTGCCTTCGTCGGTGTTTAGCATGGCGGAGAGACACTTCGTGTCCGAGCTGAAAGCGTTGATTCGAGAAGTGTTCGTGTTGAAGAAGAAGGAGAAGAGAGGAGAGGAGGAAGAGGACGACGCGACGTCGTCGATCGTGACGAAATATTCCACGTCGCGAACGTTCGACAGTTCGGCTACTTTCGACGAGGAGGACTTTGTAGAGTTGGAGAAGCGAAGCGGAGAGGCGGCGTTGGAACAAGGCGAGTTACTGTTGGAGTATTTAGAGCGTTTGAAGTTGTCGAACGCGGCGATTTGGGAGCGAGAGAAACGGTTGCCGAAAGTCCACTCGCCGTGGATCATCGAAGGTCCGTATTATCTGTTGTGCGTCGTTTTGGATTTGTGGTTTCCGGAGAACAAACCGATTCAGAGGTTTTGGTTTCTGGAGACGGTGGCGAGAATGCCGTACTTTTCGTACAATTCGATGTTGACGTTGTACGAACTCCTGGGATGGTGGAGACGAAGCAGCGAGTTGAGAAAAATCCACTTCGCGGAGGAATGGAACGAATTTCACCATTTGTTGATCATGGAATCTTTGGGTGGGGACAGACGCTGGTCCGATAGATTTCTCGCTCAACACGCGGCGTTGGTGTACTATTTTGGTTTAGTCGTCGTTTGGTTGCTCTCGCCAAAGTTGGCGTATAATTTTAGCGAGAAGATTGAGACGCACGCCGTGGCGACGTACGCGCAGTTTACGGAAGAAAACAAAGAGTTGCTGGAAGCGTTGCCAGCTCCCGAAATTGCGAAAAAATATTACGAGGCGGAAGACTTGTACTTATTCGATGAGTTCCAAACGACGACGATGTCGAGTACCGGCGAAATCGTTTCCTTGAGATTAAACACCAGTAGCGATAGCGAGAGTAGCGAGAGTAGCGACGAGGAGACGAAGAAGAATCGGTTATCCGTGCGTCGACCAAAGATCGAAACGTTATACGACGTGTTTTCAAACATTTGCGAAGACGAAAAAGAACACGTCGGGACGATGAGCGCTTGTCAGATCGAGGGGGTCACGGTAGGAAACGCGAATTCAATAAATGCATTGACCGCTCTAGCGCTCGGCGGCACCGCGGCGACGAAGTTTGCCACTCGATTGGCGGAAGACTCTGCCGTTACCGACGGTTTGGACGATATCATCGGAAGCGGGAAGTTTATGGATCTTTTCACCGCGGTGACGGATTTCTTCTCGGTTTTCCATTTACCGTTCTTTTAGAATATAACGCAATAAAGAGACATAAAAAGACAGATATAATTAATAATCCTACTGGTAGTAGGTAATATCAGCACGTTGTAATAACATCAATAAATAGCAACTCAAAGCGCGGGCGCGTCATAATATATTAAAAAACACATCACTCCGTCCTAAAAAAGATCAGAGGAAACTCTGACGGATTCGACAATACGCCGAGAGGAAGATGGCTACAGCTGGTCCCCAATACAGCACACGTTCTCGAGCGCCGCTCCAAAACGCTCCAGCTCCGCCTTCCGCGTAGATTTTTTGAACCATTTCAAACGGGCCGTCGACGTTATTGTTCCTCTTCATGGCTGGAGTCAACGCTTCGCCTTCTTCTTGGCTCAATAAAATGCTATCTAGAGCAGCGTCCGCAGACTCCATTTGTTGAATCAAACGAGTGACGATGACATCCAACGGCGTAACGCTTAAACTTCCGGCAATACCTCCACACGCGCCTAAGATAGCTTCACCTAAGAGCGAGTTCGGGTCAAACGGCGCGTGTTCTTGCGACGTGAGGACCAATTTGAGCGACTCGAATAACGCGATTTGAATAGCTCCGAACGGGATGTCTCTCACGACCGCTACCGTCCAGGTTTTAAAAATATTCTCGCGTCCGCGCGCGCTCTTAAAGTTCGATTGAATCGCCTCTGGAATGGTCGCCCCAGTTTGCGTTCTCGATTTCACTGCTTCCGCTGGCACTCGAATCACGGACGCGACGAGTTCGCCGCACCCGCCGGCAACCAAGTAACACAAAATGATGTGCTCGTTGAAGTATGCCGTGTTGCCGAGTAAAAACAGTTTCACGGTTTCGTACACACCTAAATATAACGTCAACGGTATGCCTTCTTTCGCTAAGTTCGGACCTAAACCATCGTATAAAGACATGAACCCGCCTTCGCCCATGATTTCTTGCATCGTCGGTTCGTATTGTTCACTCGAGGTAGAAGAAGTAGAAGCGGCGGCATTTTTCCCCGCCGTCGGCGCGCGCATGGTCGCCACGCCAGAGTCATCAAAACTCATCGACGTCGAAACGCCTCCTTCCGATCCTCTCCCGCTATCTAACTCATCCATCGAGTCTATCTCTTCAATCTTCTTTCGACTTTTCAGCGCGATTCGTCGCACCTTCATCGTATCCACCGGGTGCATCGTCGTATTAGCGATCAAACTCGCCGCTAACGCGGAGCCATACACGATCAAAGGCGTTTGGTTATTCAACTTCCCCAACGCCACGCGTCGATCGACCAGCCGCTGCACCAACTCCGCCTCTTCTTTCCTTTTATTCAACAACCTCGTCTTTTGCTCGTTCAGCTCCGACGCCTTTTCGCTCTCGCTAAACGTGTCCAAATTTTCCTTCACAGAATTCGCCAAAAGCAACGCTCTCTCCGCTTCCACGTCGTCCAACTCCTCCGTGTCCAGCTGTTGCAACTCGTACAGCTCTTGCAAGAGAATATCGATGTTCCCGGTGGTGGTTATCCCGGAGAGCCGTTTTTTCGCCTCGTTGTTCAAATTTTCTAATTTATCCATCCGAATCGTATTCACCGGTGGCGACAAGACCGCGCCAGTCGGCGCGCCAAAACCAGCCAAGGCGGGATCCGCGACGGATGCAGACAACACGCTCGCCGCGGCAACAGAAATAGACGCCATTTTTAGCCGCTCTCGCCAAGAACAACGACACGAACCGTCACCGTCCGTCGTTACTTCTTCTCGGGATGACGACGACGACGACGACGACGACTCGCGCGTAATCACTAATTTCTTCTTCTTCTTCTTATCGCCACTTCTCCTCCCGCTCGTCGAGCACGGGGAGGACGCGCATCGAGATGAAGTCGCGCCAATCATCGTCTTCTTTCTCTTCTTCTTCCGAGTTGTCTCTCGTCCTCGCTCTGCTCTGCTCTGCTCTCTCTCTCTCTCTCTCTCTCTCTCTCTCTCTCTTTTATGTCCGTGGGGAAAAATCCTAAAGTGAAAATCTGACGTCAGCGCTCTCTCTTCTCTCAATCTCTCTCTCGGTCTCTGATGAAACGTCTCCTCTCTCTCTTAATAGATTTGTGAGAGATGATTTGAGAGAGCTGTTTGTTGTTGTTATTTTTTTGATGATGATGTGTGTCGGATATTTTTGATATTTTTTGGTCTCTTTTTGCATCTCATCTCTCTCTCCGCTCGAAGTGTCTTCTAAGATTCAAACGAGAAGAAAGAGATATTCTCTTCAAAAAAAAGGAAACAAAGAGAAGACACGGTGCGCGCTTCTTTTTGACGAGAGAGACGACGAGACGAGAGCGAGAGAGTGCGCGTGCGAGAGAGAAAGAGAGAGAGAGAGTCTTCGTCTTCTCCGCGCGCGCGCTTTTATATAAATAAATTCGACAAAGAAGAAGAAGGCACTCCATACGCATTTTTTTATTTTCCCGAAACGTCGAGAGAGTGCGTTTAACGAACGAACGAACGAACGAACGATCTCTCCGCGTAATCTTTTTTCCGCGAGACGCGACACGGCGCGCGTTTAGAGAGAGAGAGAGAGAGAGAAAGAACAAGGAGAGATCATGGCTTCGATCGCGTCTTCTTCTTCTTCTTCGCTGGTGTTCTTTTCTTCTTCTTCTTCTCTTTGTTCGGGAAGAAGAAACGGAAGGAGAAGAAGAACGACGCGTCCAACGCTCTGCTTCGCTTCGAAAAAGGGAGAGAGATTTTTAGAAGAAGATGAAAAAAATACCACGAAAAACGACGACGACGCGGCGGAAGAAGCGAAGACATCTATTTCTGAAACGACGGCAAAGCGACGGACGGTGCTGCGACGAAACACCACCGCTCGCGGGAGTACCAGTCGAGGAGGGAATACTCGTCGAGGAGGCCCGGGCGCGACGATCAAAGGGAACGTTTTGATATCGAGAGGAGGAGGAGGAGGAGGCGCGAGGACGGCGACGAAGGTTTCCTCTTCTTCTTCTTCTTCTTCGTCGTCGTCCGTGGTCGCCGGTGAAGACGAGGACGACGAAGAAGAGTTCGATACGATTAAAATTTTTAGCATAAACGACGTGTACGAGCTTCAAAACGTGTCGAAGCTGAAGGCGTTTGTGCGCGAGAACACGAACGGGTTGAAAGATCCGCACGCGGTGGTGTTGTGCGGGGATTTTTTGTCGCCTTCGTTGTTGTCTTCGTTGGATTCTGGGAGAGCGGCGGTGTCGGTGATGAATAAAGTGCCAGTAGATTACGTGTGTTTAGGGAACCACGAGTTTGATCACGGGACCGCGGCGTTAGGGGCGAGGTTAGCTGAGCTTAACTCCGTGTGTTTGAACACAAACGTGGAAGTGAAAACGTGTGAAAACGCGCAAGAAGACGAGGATAAAGAGGAGTGCGAATACGACGCAAACGTCGCGCAATTTATATCTGAAACGCCAAAGTTTGAAGTGACGACGATTGGTGGATTGAAAATCGCTTTGCTCGGGTTGTGCACGACAACCACGCCTTTGTCTGCCGCGAAGAAGCCGGAAGGCGTGCACTTTGCGAATTGCGCGGAGAAGACGCTGACGACTTTAGAGGAAATCGATCGATTGAATAAAAAAGAAGAGGCAGCTGGAGGAGCTCCGATCGACGTCACGATTGCATTGACGCACCAAACGTTGTCCGAGGACGACGAATACATCCGCAAAGTTGGCGAAGACAAACTGGACTTGATTTTAGGCGGGCACGAACACCAGCCTTTCATCGGTTTAGTCGGCGACGACGAAGACGTGAGCAAAGATGCCAAGAAAGGCGTGTTGTGCGTCAAAGCCGGGATGGACGCCGAAAACGTGGTCGTGGTTACCATAAAAAGAAGTAAAAAGAAAACAAAGACGACGAAGAATAATAACACAAACGACGCTAATACGGTTAATAATAATAATAATAATACTTTCAGCGGTCCCGGATCGAGGAAGGGTTTCAGCGGCGTGGCCCGAGCGATGTCCACCTCCGCCGGAGAGTGGGATGGGAACGCTTTGAAAGAAGACGAAGACGTCAAATATAGTAACAATAACAGTAGCATCTCAAACGGTGCTACGTATGTAACAACATCAAAATCAAAAATAGCAGACGACGACGACGAAGAAGAAGAAGAAGAAGAGTGCGACGAGGAGTGTCAATCGTTAAGGTGGGAAATCGACGCGATTTCCGATCCAATCTCGGATGATTACCCAGGCTGGGACGCGGTGCCGAACGAGACTTTTGTCACGGTGGAAAGATCTACCGGATCGCCGTCATCGTCGTCATCAGCCGCAAACTTACAAATAACCGCCGAGCTGATTGATTTGACGAAGTATCCACACACGGACCCGGAAATTGACGCGGATATATACGAGCGTTCGAAAGTTCTGAGAGAGTTGCACGAGTTCATCTTGCCAGTGCACATCCACGCCGAGCGTTTGGCGTTGCACCCGCTTTCCTCGAAAGATGCGAGGCAACAACAGTGCACTCTCGGAACGTTATTCGCGACGATGTTGAGAGACGAGCATGCGGCGAACGCGTGTTTGTACAACTCTGGAGGCATGCGCGCAAACGCGACGTACGATTTGAAAAGGCAAGCGTTTACGTACGGCGATTTAGTCGCCGAGGTGCCGTTTGAAAACTCTATCGTCAAGCTCAAAATGACTGGTCGCGAATTCGCGAACGCGGTGGCGTTTAGCGAACGCTCGAAATCGGAACACGCGAGTTGGGGAGGCTATTTGCAATGGGATATCGGGTGTCAGACCGTTATCAATCCATCCAACGGCCGATGCGAAGTCACGCACATCGCCAAAGAACCCATCGACATGAACAAAATGTACACGGTCGTCACTTGGGGTGGTTTGTTAGAAGGCACGGACGGTATCCCCCAATTTCAACGCGCCGGAGAACGAATGGCTCGCGAACACTTTGGCGAAGACGCGTTGATCGATTTCGACGAACTCATGACCTCGGGATTTTTCCACGAAGGAACGCCGTTCAAAACCTTGATCATCCGGCACCTCTGTCGTTGGCGCTGGCGCGAGCTCCAACACAAGTGCTCGAGCTTTGAAAACTTGGACTACGACGAGGACGGCTTACTCTCCGCTTCTGACGTCGAAAAAGCCTTGATCGATTACACCGACTCGAAATCGCCTCGCTTAGAGTCCGAATCCATGGTTCGCCTCTTCGAGTCTGGCTTACGAGAGGACAACGGCGGCGTATCGAAAAGCTCCCTCGACGTGTGCTTAGAACCGTTTTGGAAATCGGAAACGTCCCTGAAGTTGGTCGAGTACGAGCAATCGCAGTTGAACTCCGTCGACGAAGCGGACGAGTTGCCGTGGTGGATCGCGGAGACGAACGCGAAACTATAAAGGAAAGTACATCGAGAGTTGTTGTTTCTTTTGTGCTTCATCGGCGGACGATATGAGAAGAAAGAGAAGAAGAAGAAGTGAGTCACGCCTTCTCGAGGCTCACGTTGTGTCGATGAGGATCAAGAAGAGGCTTTTGAGCGCGAGCGAGCGTAAAACGTTTTTTGTTGTAAAAGAAAGTTTGTACCAACATTTTCACAAAAACCCTAAACAACTTTTTAAGCTCTTCGTACAAAAGATACGAAGACATGCATAGAAAAAAAAAAGAAATGGAAGCGGCGAACGAGGCGAAAGAAGCGGCGCGGAAAAGAGCTCGAGCGTTGTTGCCGTGGTACGCGAAGATGTGGTTGACGTGCACGTGCAGATAATAGTACTACTGTTATTATTAATGATATGATGTTTTGCGGCGTCACCGCCGTTTCGGAAAACAAGTCCATCGTCGCGACGGGGAAAATCAGTCGTCGTTGGAAAACACCATCGACGACGACTCGCGGTGTCGTTCGGAAAAGAAGTCCGTCCGTGCGCAGCAGCGGCAGCAGCAGCAGCAGCGCGGAAGAAGCGAAAACGTCCTACCTGGGGACGAACAACAACCGAAATTCGCCTCTCGAAAACGCGAAAGATCGGCTCGAAGTCGCGTGCGTGCAGAGGAACCGAGGGATCGACGTTTCGAGAGAAGAGAAAGAGGAGGTGGAAGCGCTGATACGAAGCGTCGAGCGATATCGAGAAGAAGACAAAGAAGAGGACATCGAACGTCTCGCGAGCGGTTGCTGGCGAGTGATATATTCGACGGCGCCACCGCCGTCGAACGGGCAACTCGTCGGGCCGATTATTGGCACCGCGTTTCAATCGATAGAGATGAAGAATAAGACGTACGAGAACGTGCTCGCGCTCGGGAATTGGCTGACGTTGCGATTGAAAGCGACGTACGAGATTATGGAGGGCGATGGCGCGAGATGGACGGTGACGTTTCGAACGATTCAGGTCGAGCTGTTCGAGAAGAAAGATCCGGTTTTCGTGAAGGAGTTTCCGAAAGGGACCACGAGAGAGTGGTTGACGACGTTTCAGGACGACGAGTGGAGAATCGTTCGCGCGGGGAGAACGGAGGAAGAGCTGACGAAGAACGTGTTCGTGATGCGTCGAGAGAAGCCGTGGTGGGAGACGTGATTCTTTTTTTTTTTCCTATTCTCTCGTCGTCAGACGCGTGTTCGTTTACAAATGTAATCACAATATGAAACGCTTTAGTAGTACTTGTTTTATGCGCGCAACACTACGCTCGCGTCCCTCGCGATCTCGCTAAACAACTCGTTCACTTTCACTCCGACCGTTTTGGACGTCTTGTAGACGACATCCGCGAAAGAGTCCAGACGTTTGTGGTCTCTCAACTGGCCGACGTCTAAAAACCCAAAATGCGGCAAGTGAAATCTCCCTCCCGCCATCTTGCTCCTCTCTTCTCTGTCCGGTAAAATGTGGCTGCTCTCGCCGCTCAGCGCTCTTTTTCGCATCGCCCTCAAAACGTCCGGCACGCTCGCTCGATTCACCTTATCGATCAACCATCCGGGAATGTTACTTCCTGGATCGGTCAGAATTTCGTACGTCACCGAAACGCCGTCAGCGGTCAACGAACCGTCCCGGTTTTTCTTCGACGGTTGAATCGTCCATCCCCCGTCGTTTGCCAATAGTCTCACCACGCCTTTCTTTGGTTTCGGTCCCACGTTTTCCGTATCCAAGGTCCACCTGCTCTCGAACCCTTTCTTCCGGTTATTCTTCGTCTCGATCCGAATCGTATAGTCTCTGTTCTTCACCACCGGCGCAGTCACGACTCCGTACACGTAAAACGTCGCCGATCCGTCCGTCAGTTTCCCTCTCGTCTTCAACACTTTATGTTTCCCGACGTACGGCACGAAGTTCGCGTACTCGTCCAAATCCGCCACCGCGCGCCAAAAATTCAACGGCGAAACGTCCTCGTACGTCACCGTCGCTCGGATTTCTTTGATTGGATTTTCTCTCGCGTCGGGGTCTTCCCGCGTCCAGACTTCGATCCCGTCCTTCGTGGTCGTTTGCTTCTTGAATTTTTTATCGCTCGTATTCTTCTTCTTCTCGCTGGTTGTGTTTCTTCCGTATCCGTTGCCGCTCTTCTTCGTCTTCTTCTTCTTCTTATTCGCGCCATCTAACGCATCGTCGTCGTCGACGGAAGAAGAAAACGTCGGAGAAAGATTAGGCGCCGCCGAGAGAACTTTCTCGCGCTTCTTTTTCTTCGTCTCCGTAGTAATCAAAGTCGTCGTTTGCCGCCGGGGGTGACGCGGCTGCGGTCTAATTTTAGCCGTCGCGGTAACGGTTTTTCCGTCTCCTTCTCCGCTCTTCTTCTTCTTCTTTTGGAACCACCAGAACGCGGCGGCGGCGGCGTCGTTTTCAGCGGTAGTGCCGTTCGAACCGCTCTCCATCGTGATGCGTGGCGCGTGCGGGGTGCTCTTCCGTTCGTCTCTCTCTCTCCGGCGCGATTTTTCGCGTTTTTCGGGAAAGAAATGAAGCGTTTTTACTGAGAGTCAGAGAGTCAACCCGACGGATGAAACGCGTTGAATATATATATAAACCTATTTCTACATTTTACGACTAGTACTCTCTCTGAGTCGATGCTGCTACCGACGACGATGATGATGCCGATGGTATCGCTTGCGTTTCCACCAACGCCGCGATTTCCTGCTCCTTTTTCGCGCGTTCCTTGACGCATCGAGAGTGTTGACACCGCCGCCTCGCGAAATTCAAATCTAACCGCGCGACGCGTATGCCGGCTTCCGCGTTTTCTTTTTTTTCCCACTCTTTGAAGGCGACGGAATAGGCGACGTATAAGTGGCATCCTCGCTGTAACATGGTCGGGTAGTGGACCAACGGCCTGTTTATTGGGGCCGAGGCGTAGTAGGCGCGTGAGCCGGGGACCTCTTCGATTTGCGCCAATACGGCCCAATTTTTACCTCGATCGGGAGAGACCGCGACGGTTAAGTTGACGCGCATTTGTTTCAATCCGTATTGTCGATCGTGGGAGTTGTAGGCGATGGCAGTTTGGCCGTCCGAGAGGACGATTGCGTTGATTTTTGAGTTTGGATTCGGGAGTTCGATTGGAGCGGCGGAGGTCCAGCTGCTACCGCCGTCGTCCGATTCTGAGCGGTAGATTTTTCCCGTAGCCGTTCGAAAGAACTGAACGAGCTCGCGTTCCTTGTACCGCACGATGGTACCTTCGATGAGCCACGTGTTGTTGCTCGATAACGACAACTGTTCTGTCCACGAGCGGTCTTCGCACTTGCGGTTTTGTTTCGCCACGGACGGACATTTTAAGGATAAGCACATGTCGAATCCTTTTTGAGACATTTCGTGTTTACACGCTTTACAGAGACGTCTGGCTCTGTTCTTGTCCTCCGTGCACGATACGTCGCCTCGCAACACACCCGCGGAGAGCGCATCGTTAACCAACGGGTTCAACTCTTTCATCGCTTGCATTTGCGCTTGCGGGTCGCAGGTGGATTTTCGCGGGCTTTCTCTCCAAACCGGCAAGGCCCAGTTTGTACCTCCCGATCCAGATCGCATGACGACTGGCGGGTTCGCGGTAACTAACGGCCAACCATCGCCTTGGTCCGAGAGCACGACCGGGTAGGACCAATCTTCGCCGTCTTCGGATTGGGTCATCAGAATGTCTCCTCCGGGGTTCCATCCGTCGTCTCTCAACTCTGGATTCACGCGACATTTGCTCGATTGCGAATAGAACAAGGAAATGACGCCGTCTTCGTCCTTCAACATGGACGGTCCCCACATGGGACCTTCACCGCCCGCGCGCGCCGAGTCAGAGTGAAGTTCAAACAATCGATTCGGGGCTGACCACGTGATCCCGGCGTCCTTGGATATCGACAAAGCGATGTGTTGATCTCCGTCACCTTCTCTTTCCTTCGCTTGTTGCCAAGAGGCGAGCAAGTCGCCGTTTTTTAAACTCACTATGGACGCCATGTGCATGTACTTCATCTCCTCGGAGGATTTTTGCACCCAAGCGTGCGATATGCAACTCGCAGAAACGGACACATCCGACGCTAAATCGCAATCAAAACAGTGCGGCGTTGGGTGCATATCTCGCGGTTTACAAACGGCATTGCCTGAGATCATAGTTTTCGGTAGAGCAGTTTCGTCGAATCGATCCGGAGGAGAATCGCAGATGGGTAACATGGCTCTTTTCTTGGCGTCTGGAAAGTCGATTTCCATGGCTTTGGTGAATTCTTCTTGGAAGTTCAAGTTTGCCGGATTCTCCTTCGCTCGCTTTTGCGCGCGAAGAATGTAAGCGTCTCCAGGCATCGCTCTCCAAGCAATTTGACCTAACGCTGGATCTAATTCACGATCGAGCCAGTAGTTATACGCTCTTTTCTTCTTAAAAGTTGCGTTGACGGCTTCGCTCGTCGTCGTCATCGAAGAAGTAAACGCCGACGGCACGTCAGAATTCATCTGTTTTTGCTTATTATTAGTATTCAACTCCTTCTCGTCTCTTTCCTTCTCCCTCTGCAAATGACTCGCGTCGTCCGTTTCCCCGTCGTGGTTCATCGCCGTCGCTTCGACGGAGGACTGATGGTCGATGTATCGCTCTTCGTGCGAGACGTGTTCGGTTTCGTCGGCGCTCTTCGTCGTCGTCGCCTCGATGTTGTTGTTGTTGTTGTTGTTGTTGTTATGTGTCGTCGTTTTCTTCTTCGTCTGAAAATTGCTACCGCTATTGCTACTTCCTACCTCATCTCCTCCTAACATCATCGCGTCGAAATCATCATCCGTCGTCGTCGTCGTCGTCGTCGTAGAAGAAGAAGATGGAAACAGCAGCCTTTTCACCTCTGCATCCATCTCTTCTCCTTCGTGCCGAGACGCGTACCGTTCCAGCAAAACGTTAAAAATCGCTTTCATCTTATCACCACCATCGCCGCTACTACTATCACTACTCATCGACGACGACGAGTCGTCGTCGTCCAAAGAAGCAGCGCGCGCGAAAGCTTTCGGAAAAAGGAGAATCGCACCATCGTCGTCGACTTCAAAGTGAGAACGCGCGGGAAAAACGACGCCGACGAAAAACAACAGCGCGACGAAAAGGACGCCGCTGTTGCTGCCGCCGCCGCCGCCCCGGCGCGATCTCTTCCGTTCTCGTCCGTTTTTGTTCTTCGTCTTCTTCTCTCTCGCGGGAGACGATCGGAGAATCATGTCGATGACGTTTTTCTTGTTTTAAGCGAGCAAAGTCTGTGAAATGAAGACACGTGTGGGATGCGAGATATTCTGAAGACGTGGAAACGTTTACGTCAAAGATTAAACGTTTATATGAATATCTATTATTCTAACGCGCCCGTGCTATTACTACATGCATTGCTCTCTAACTATTATATCAAGGACGAGGCGCATTGCTCGGCCGCTCGTATGGATAGAGGATGTCCCAACGCGACGCGCTCCTCGGCGCAAGCCGTAATCGCCCCGTCTTGGATTTCGCGAGCGTCCGTCTCATTTCTTCTTCTTCTCAAACGCGAATGGATCGCGCGAACGTCGGATTCAAACTCCTCGAGCTCTTTACCCGGGGTGTACGACATGTTTAGTTTGCGCGGGAAAGATACGCCTAACGCGTTTTTTTCCGCGTCGGTGGCACCGCTTTTCACAAGCGACGGTTCGTTTCCAACCGCGAGCAACAACGCGTTTCGAGGCCACTCGCAGTTGACCAGATGATTGTGGAACTCCGCGAACGGTTGCAAGTTGAACTGAAAATCAAAGTAAATCAAGAAACGAGCGTTCTTTCTTTTTTTGCACATCTCGGCGATTCGAGCGACCGAACGCAGTTCTTCTCTTTTGACAATCAGGACGCGGATGGAGGAGTTTTGGTTTTGGATTAAATCCATAAACGCTCGCTTCGCCAGAGAACGTTTACCACTTCCCGCTTGACCGTATAAGACTATATTTTCGGGACAATACCCAGACTCTATATCTTCCGTCGAGGCGTGCGTTTGAATGATGCGTTTGATCGTCTCGAAGTGTTGCTCGTGTCTCGGCAGCGGCGCGAATTCAAAGGATTCGTCGACGAAGGGCGTTCCCAACGCTTTCGATTTCTCGACGTCTTCCACATTCTTCAGCGCATACGAAAGCATTACTGAGGAACTCTCTTTCGACGACTCTTGCGCGGACACAAACTCACAAATCGAAGACAGTGCAAACGTGCTCCCACCGTATTTCTCGTAACATTTCTTCAAGACGGGTTCTTTGAACATCGAGGCGTAAAACCAAGGCTCAAACTCGTAGGCTCGCTTCGGCGGCGATATAATCGACGACGACGAAGAAGACGCGATGAAATCTCTCTCCTCTGGCATCAACTCGTCGAACTTACCGCTATCAAAATAAATCATCTTATTCTTCTCGTCCGCTTTCTCCTCGTCTCCGCTCGTCGCTCGCACCCAAAACTCATTCTTCTTCGTTCTTTGCGCGCTTCGCGACATGTTCGCGATTCGACTCTCGCTGATTAACATTTCCCTCAGCGCGATTAAATCCGACCGAAACGCCATTTGCACGCGCTCTGTCTCTCTCAACCGTTCGTCTTGCGCGTCGTTTTCGCTCGCGAACGCGTTCAGCGCTAAAATCTCTCGCCACGTCTTCCCGCTCGTCCTCCGTTCGCTCTTTATCAAAGCTCTGAAATACTGATTGTACGCCGTTTTGAGCGACTGCGGGTTATTCGAGCTCGCGCCGTTGTTCTTCACGCACGACACGCACAGCGTCAAAAGAGCTCTCGCGACCGGGTCGCCGAAGACGTCCGCGAGCAACAGCACGTCGCTCGCCGCGGCGAGTAAAGTTTCCGCCTCTTTTTCCGCTCGCAAAGTCGTTCGCTTTCCGCCGCCGAAGCCGTTACCATCAGACGACGCACCATCTTCATCATCCAATCGAAAACCAATCTGTCCCGACAACACGTTTCGCACCACGCGCGATGTCGTTCGTTTTTTGGAACGAGAGACAGAATGATTAGTGTTGGAACTTCTTCGACGAGGCAACGACGACGACGACGACGACGACGACGATGTCATCGCTGCTGACGCTGACATTTTTTTCTCGCTCTACTGCGCTTAAAATTCGTATTTTTTTTGGGGAAAAAAAGTTGACCAAAAAAAAGGGCAAAAAATCTCTCACAAGGAGACACAAAATTTTACGCGGAGAGAGCGTAAATACTTTTCTTCCGTCACGTTGCGAAATTATCGAGACCGATCGAAGGATAGAATCGAGCGGGAGGATAGTTTTTCTCTTCTCTCTGGTTAATTTTATAACGACAGCGCGTTGTTATTTTTAGAGAGAAGCGAGAGAGAGAGAGGGCGGATTTTGATTCGATTCACATTTTTTTTGCACCACCATGAGACGAGCGGTTTCCTCCTCTTCCTCTGCGATCTCTTCTCGCTTTTTGAGAGGAAGCGTCGGTGCTGGCGCGTCGTTCACCACCACCACCACCAGCGCGACGGCGGCGGCGTCGTCTAGCGCTCCTCCTCCTCCTCCTTCTGCGGCAGAAACCGTCCCGGTTTTCGTCGACGGCAGAGAAGTGCACGTTCCAAAAGGCGTGACGGTTTTGCAAGCCTGCGAACAGGCTGGGGTGCACGTGCCTCGATTTTGTTACCACCCGCGCCTGTCCATCGCCGGTAACTGCCGGATGTGTTTAGTGGAAGTGGAGAAGAGTCCGAAACCGGTGGCGTCGTGCGCCATGCCGATCATGCCGAACATGAACATCAAAACGACGACGGATTTGGTGAAGAAAGCGAGGGAAGGGGTTATGGAGTTTTTGTTGATAAACCACCCGCTCGATTGCCCGATTTGCGACCAAGGCGGCGAGTGCGAGTTGCAAGATCAATCGATGATTTTCGGCTCGGATCGAAGTCGGTTTACGGAAGGGAAGAGAGCGGTGGAAGATAAAGAGTTGGGTCCGCTCGTTAAGACGGTGATGACCAGGTGCATTCACTGCACGAGGTGCGTGAGATTCGCCACGGAGGTTGCCGGCGTGCAAGAGTTGGGGGTGACGGGAAGAGGCGGTCAAGCGGAAATCGGGACGTACGTGAGTAAGTTGTTGAGTTCTGAGTTGAGCGGGAACGTGGTCGATTTGTGCCCGGTTGGCGCGTTGACCTCGAAACCGTTCGCGTTCACCGCGAGAAGTTGGGAGTTGAAACCGACCGAGTCGATCGACGTGTTGGACGGTTTAGGAAGTTCCATTCGCGTGGATTCGAAAGGTTCGGAAGTCATGAGAATCACGCCGAGGTTACACGAAGGCGTGAACGAGGAGTGGATTTCGGATAAGGCGAGGTTTTCCTACGACGGGTTGAAAAGGCAACGATTAGATGCCCCGTACGCGAAGAATCCGAAAACGAATAAATTGGAAAAAGTCACTTGGGAAACGGCGTTGGAAATCGTCGGCGAACAGTTGAGCAAAGCGGACCCGAGAAATTTGAGAGCCGTAGCCGGTAAGCTCGCGGATTGCGAGAGTATCGTCGCTTTGAAAGATGTCATGACGTCGTTAGGATGCGTGAACTTTGAAGTGGAAGGCGTTAACGCGGATGCGGTTAATGTCGATTCGAGATCGAACTACATCATGAACTCGAACATCGTCGGCGTGGAAGACGCCGACGTCGTCTTGATGGTTGGCGCGGACGTTCGATTAGAAGCGCCCGTGTTGAATGCCAGATTACGCCGAGCGAACATCGCCGGTGGCGTGAAAATGGCCACGTTAGGGCACCACGGCGACTTGACGTATCCGGTTGAAAACTTAGGCACGGAGGCTTCCATCATCAACGACTTGCTCTCCGGTAAGCACGCGTTTAGCGAGACGCTGAAAAACGCGAAAAACCCGTGCATCATCGTCGGTTCCGCCGTGTTGAACAGACCGGATTGCGCGCAGTTGTTGAAGAGTTTACACCAATTATCGGACCAATACGGCGTCGTTACCAAGGATTGGAACGGATTTAACGTTTTACAAGCGTCCGGGGGCACCACCGGCGCGTTAGACCTCGGCTTTGTCTCCTCCAAAAACAAACACATTAGCGAAAACGACGGCTTAAAAGTCGTCTACAACTTAGGCTCCGAGACCACCTCTTCGTACGACTCCGAACCGGGGAAGAAGTTTGTCATCTACCAAGGCCACCACGGCGACGCCGGCGCGGCTGGTGCCGACGTCGTCCTCCCTGGCGCGGCGTACACGGAGAAAGACGCCACGTACGTCAACACCGAAGGACGAGCGCAAAGAGCCTTAGCGGCGGTTGCGCCTCCCGGATTAGCGAGAGCGGATTGGAAAATCTTACGAGCGGTTTCCGAATTCGCCATGGTTCCGTTAAAATACAACACCATCGAACAGTGCAGAGAGAGATTAGCGGAAGTCTCACCAACCTTCAACGCCATCGATGAAGTCGAACCGAGTTTATGGCTAAACGGCGCCTCCTACGCGCACTTAGCCGGAGGCACGCCCGTCGCCAAGGGTAAAAAAACCAGCGGCGCGACGGTCTTCGCCTCCGAACCGTTGACGAGCAGCGTCGAAAACTTCTACATGACCGACGCGATCACGAAAGCGAGCGCGACCATGGCCAGATGTACCAAGGCGAAGGCGACCGGGTCCGCTTTCTAAAGAAGATCGCGGGAGCGAGTTAAATCGAGGAGAGGATATTAATATTATTATATACGAAGTTGTAAAAAAGAAGACACAAACATCAGAAAAAGAACTCTCTCATACGCACGCAACACGCGCACAAAAACACGCTCTCTCTCTGAACAACAACAACAACAAGAACAAGAAGAAGAAGAAAAAGAGGAGGAGGAAGATGATGTTCCACGACGCGCCTCCTCGGCAGAGAGCGACGACGATGACATCGAGACCGACGGGAACGACGACGACGACGAGCGACAAAAGAAGCGGCATCGGCAAAAACAAATTCAACAAAGCGCAACAAGGCGTTGGTAATAACGCGGCGTTCTTCGCGTTCTTCTTTTCGAGAAGGAACAGGAGCGGGCGGGTGAAAATCTGTCTCCTCGCGTTCGCGGTGTTTGCGCTGTTCATGAACGTCGTGGTGTTTTCGAGAGATTCGGACGCGAGACTGATGTCCTCGGAGACGACGACGAGTTCTTCGACCGGCAGAAGTTTCGGAAAGAAGATGAGATATGGCACTAAAAAAAGCGCGACGACGAGAGAGAACGATGACGACGACCGCGACGAGTACGACGACGAGAACAACGAGGACGAAGAAGACGTGAAACCGAGCTTAGA
>Ga0255753_1001477_pt1 | contig 28092 bp, 47 predicted proteins | sample 041ome_10_FD_179953 | JGI IMG/M metagenome (GOLD analysis project Ga0255753, IMG submission 179953) | Coastal salt marsh microbial communities from the Groves Creek Marsh, Skidaway Island, Georgia - 041412US metaG (version 2) | ecosystem: Environmental > Aquatic > Marine > Intertidal zone > Salt... | reverse complement strand
GCTTTTAAAGACTGGGAAACTGAAGATGGTGTTGGTTCTTCTTATATTAGTTATATTGTGACAGGATATGAATTATTTAATGATGTCATGAGAGAAAAACAAACTCCTTACATATTCTTTTACTTTACTCGTACTGAAGATGGTTATACAGCTAGTGGAGATACTTTAACACTAAATAATCAATCATCATGTAAAGTACAAGCTCAATGGAACTGGGCAGATAGTGCTAATAGTGGTAAATGGGGAAATGAATTTCAAGCATATAGATTATTAAGAAATTATATACCTACAGGAGCAGGTGATCCATTTGATTATGGTGATGGTGTCATTGTTACTAAAAGTAAATTAAGAGGTTCAGGTAAAACATTAAGTATTAAGATAACTTCAGAAGAAGGAAAAGATATGAAATTGCTAGGGTGGGCTCTACCTGCTACAGCAACTTCAAATGTATAAATGGAAATATTGTACGAAGAAGAAGGTTTATATTATATTGGTTTAAGTTGGGAAGATACTTTAAAAGGATGGGTAATACACATTCAAATAACAGAAGAACTTCCTAAAGTATGGTCTGTATCAAAAGCTAAAGAGTTTTTTAAATTAAGAGACAGACTAAGAGAGATACTACGATCTAGAGGTATCTATGAAATTTATGGATTATCAGATACACCTAAAGAAGTAAAATATAATATGCTTCTTGGAGCAGAAGATACAGGAATTATAGTAGAAACAGAAGAAGGTAAAAATAAATATTTAGTAAAAGGAGTAATATAAATGGGTGGAGCAGTAAGTGCCGTATCAAAAGTAGCAGGTGTCTTTGGTAAGATTAATCCTTACTTACAAGTAGCCAGTTTAGCTTTCCAAGGTTATAGTGCTATTCAAGGTCGTAAATCAAAGAAAGAAGCAGCTAAGGCAGAAGAAAGAAGAGCTGCTGAGCTTCGTAAGGCAGAAGAAGCCAAAGCAAGAGAAGCTAGGGTACGAGCTCGAAGAGAGATGCTTGCTCAAGAGCGACAGAGGCGAATACAAACAGGACGTATGACGGCTGCTACAGGTGGAGTAGGACTAGGTACAGGAGGTACATCTTCCTTTACAGGAGCTATAGGATCTATTGGTACTCAAGCAGCAACTAACATAGGTAATATTAGTGTAGCTCAAGGTACTGCTGACTACTTATCAGAGCGTAATATAGCTGCAGGTGGGTATGCTTCACAGAGCTTACAATCACAAGCAGAGTCAACAGGATGGACACAAACAGCAGGTTTAGTACAAGGTATGAGTGGTCAGATTACTAATATCTTTGGCTCTCCTTCTATCCAACAAACTGGTCTATCTAATATAAGTAGATACAGTTCTACAGCAAATGCTCCGTTCTCATCTATGCTTGGAGGCTAAATGAAATTTGATAAAGACTTTGTAATACCTAAAGAGCAAAGACCAGAGAATCTACCTATGCCTGAAGAGGAAGCTTCTAAAGAGGCTTTCTATGCAGCAGGTGCCTATGGTGAAGAAAATGTAGTAGATCAATTTGAAGAGATCTACACAGGTCTAGTACAAAAAGGGTATTCACAAGCCTATTCTAATGCTAAACAAACGTGGGAAGCAGAACAAAATGCTAACACTAAACTTTTAATTCCTGAGATTATTAGTGATCCTACAATGAGTAAGCAACAAAAGATAGATATACTTAATCTTTATAACACTGGAGGTCATATCTCTAAAGACATTAAAGATAAGTTTATGGAGCGTACTGCTATTCTTGACTACTCTGACACTGTTGAAGAACAAAGAGCTCAAGATGAAGTGATTGAAGTTATACCTGAAGAAGTACAAAGATCAGTAAGACTTAAAGAAGAAGACGATTCTAGTTCTTTCCTAGAAAAAGTAGGAGGTGAAATAGCCTCTGTAATTCAATTAGGTTTATCTATTGTTCCTGAGTTTATTAAATATGCTAATGTTGCAGGCTATGCTACAGCACAAAAGATTAAAGAAGGTAAAGTAGATTGGGCTAAAGCTGCTGAAATTAAAGAACAAACCTTTACTGAAGATGGTCTTATTACTCCCTTACTAGATTGGAAAGTAGATGCTATAGCTGAATACATGGGTATTGAGGATGAATACCAAGACTCTATTGTTAATAAGGGTCTATCTAAATTAGGTGAAGGTATTGAATGGTTAGCTGATAAAGCTGTAGAGAACAATTTCTTAGGTGCTAAGTCAAAAGAAGAAGCTATGTTCTATTTAGAAAGTATAGGATGGGCTTTGCCTGCTGCCTATCAAGGAGCTAAAGCTGTTTACAGAAGAGCAGGTAAAGATCTTTCTTTCAAGGCTGACTCTCAAATAGATAACACAATTACATCTAATCCTAAATTAGCAAGTGACCTAGAGGGAGGTGCCCTAAAAGAGGGAGATGGAGGTAAGACAGCTAAAGCTTTAGGTACAGATGAAGCTACTATCATTCAAGAAAGTATTCTTCCTGATAACTATAATACTATTAAATCTAAACTTATACCTGATATTTATGACAAGATTAAAGAGTCTAATTATACCCCTGCTCAACAACAGGTATTATTAAATAGTATCTTTGATACATCAATCGTAAATATAAATCAAAGATTAAAAGACTATGGTATTAGACGTAACATAGCAGATCAAACAAACAATGTTTTCTATAATCAAGCAAACTCTAGAGTAACCATGAATGAAAATGTTCTTTCAGGTACTATGAGATTTACTCAAGATGCTAATTATGCTTACCAAAACAAGGCAACAGTTAGCCAAGCTTACAAGAACTTAAAAGAATTAGTAGATCAGTTACCTGAATCAGAAAGAGGTAACTTAAGTATTGTTAATGTTAAAACACAAAGACAGTTTAATTCATTAGAACAATTTGCTAAAGACTCTCAACCTAGAGGTCGTAATCAATATATGCTTGAGTGGGAGTTCAAAAAGAACTATGACTTACTTTCTGATAGCATGTACAGTATAGATTCAGTTAAGCAAACATTCTTTGGTAAAGGTGAGAAGCTAGGTACGTTCTTAGCACACACTCCTATTTTAGGTGAAAACTTATTTGGTACAGGTGTACTACCTTTGTGGGTAGAACAAGCTAAAGCCCTTGCTCAAGGTAAAGCAGGTTATATAAAAACAACAGCTACTAAAGAAACCAATAGATTAATTGCTCAGAACAGAGACTTAGCTCCTCAAGTACAGGGTGTCATTAAAGAGATGGAAGCTAAGGCTACAGACGTATTTACTCGTAGTGAACTAAGGGATATGTACCCAGAGTTATCAGCAGCTAAACTTGATAACTTACATGAGATACAACAATCATGGAGAGCTTCTAATGATTTCTTATATGAACTTACTAATCAAGGTGAGAAAGTACGTTTAAACGAGGCAGGATATACTAGAGCTGCCTATATAAATAATGAGTATGCAGGTGTTGTCTTTAAAGAATTAGATAAAGTAAGTACAGCTCCTAAACGTGTGTATGATATTGAGTCTAAGAAAATTGTTGACTATGATCCTGACTTATCTAAAGGTAAAGTTGTAGATGCTAAGACTGGAAGTCGTTTAGTTCAACTAGAAAAACCTGCTTATATAGATGGAGAATATTCTCGCTATGCTGTAGCAGGTGGTAAAACTATACTAGGTGATCTACCTAAACGAGTAGTTCCTAAGCTACCTGGTCACTCATACAGACAAATGAAAGGTCATTTCTTTGTAGATGTAAGACCTAGAACTATTAATGTAGATGGTAAAACTATTAGAAGAACGGGCGAAGGCTTAACAGATATAGCTCCTTTCACTCGTTACACCTCTACTAAAGGTGTTGCTAAATCTAGACATGAAGCTGATCTTTTAAGAAAAGAACTAGAAGCTGAATATAAAGATCATGATGTTATTATTCGTGAAGCTAGAGAAGATAGACTAGCAGACTTTACAGATGAATATAAACTTAATGCAGATCAATATAGAAATGCTCTTTCTCGTAATGAAAAGATTAGATCATTAACAGGTGAGCCTGAATTGGTAGATCCTCTTACAGCTCTTAATAATGCTGCTAGAGATATTTCTAGAAACGCTGCTTATGGTCAATGGAACAAAGCTTTTGAAGCTAAATTTGTACAAGACTTTAAAGAGTTTTTACCTAATGGTGACTTTCCTACTAGCGTTAAACAAATAAGTAAAGAAGGTCTAGTGATGAACGCAGAAAGAACAGCTAAGTTTAGAGCTGCTCGTGATGCCTATACAAGACATACACACTTTAGATCTCATGCTAATCCTTTAGACAAACCAATACAAGCTACTATGCACGCTCTAGCTGATATAATGGAAAAGATTCCTTCTAATGTAGCAAGAGAATCAGTAGCTCCTTTAATTAGAGATGCAGGTAACTTAGGTTCATACCCTGTAACAGGTTTTCCTAAGAAGTTAGGTTCATTACTATTTATATCATTACAGATGCCTGTAAGACACTTAGTTATTCAGCCTATGCTTGTATTAGAACAAGCTTTAATATTTCCTAAAACATTTAAGAAAACAGCTAAGATGGCTCCTGTTATGACTATGGAGTTATTATCAGATCATCCAGTTCTTAAAGGATATGGGGATAAACTTAAAAACTTCATGACTAAAGAAGAAAGAGTTGAGTTTAATAGAATTAAAAAAGCTTTAGAAGAGACAGGTGTTCTTGAATCTATTGATCAGAACTTAATTGTACAAGAATTGTTTGAAGGTCCTACTCCTAGAATACAACAAACAATGATGGACAAAGTAATGAAACCTGGACGAGCTATTACTAAAGCTCTTAATACTTCAGGCTTTGCTGCAGGTGAATTAATGAACAGAGTAGGTTTATTTATTCAAAATGTTGAAAGATGGAAAGCTAAGAATCCAAATAAAAAGTGGGATACTAAAGCTAACATAGACAATTTAGCATTTGAATCATGGAAACAATCAGGTGCTATGACAAGTGCAGGTGCTCTTGCTTTTCAAAGATACCCTTTCTTATCATTCTTAACACAGTTCATGTCGATTAATCAGAAGTTATCAATGAACTTATTACAAGATACAGCGACTAACTTAACAAGAAAAGATAGAGCTAAACTAGCTGCTTCAAGAATGGTCATTCATGGTGTTGAATATGGAGCTCCCCTAGGTATAGGTAAAATGCTTGTAGATCAATTTATGAAAGATGAAGATCCTGAGAATATAGAAATGTTAAGAACAGGAGCTTTAGATCTTCTTACAAATGCTATGATGGAAGCTGCTACTGGAGAAGAAACTGGAATAACTATCAGTAAAGACTCTTCAACACAAGCTACTAACTTTATACTTGATTATATCGAACAAGGTGTTCAAGTATGGAATCATATATCAGGCAGGGGTGCCCAAGGTCGTATTAATATACCTGCTCTTACTGCAACAGATCGAGTAAGTAGAACTCTTGAAAGTGTTTACAATGTATTTAAACGTAGAGATGCAGTAGACATGACTAATCCTGAAATAGCTGCAACCCTATTATCTGAGATAGCTAAAGTGTCTTCAGGAGGTAATAACTTTATTAAGGGCTTAACAGCTCTATCACATAGAGACATCTTTACTAAGGGTGGACAAGGTTTAGGTTTAGATATTACAACTGGAGAGGCTCTCTTACAAATGGCAGGGTTTAGAACCCAACGTGAACTAGACTTATGGGAACAAAGATTCTTACAAATGGATCGTAATGCTAAGATTAAGAGTGCTGTTGATGGATTTGACAGTGAAATTATGAGTATCCTAAGTATTTCTGATTCTCCTGAACATAATATAAATAATTTATTAGGTATCATAGGACAACAATTACAAGACTTAGAAGAGTCTGGTCTATATACTAAAGCAGAAATGGGCAGTATTGTTGATTCTGTTTTAGCTAAAGATAGAGCACGAGCAGGAGATGACTTATCTACATCAATGATAGGTTACTTCTTAAACAAATACTCTGGTGAATCAATAGAAAATCTAAATGAAATTAAAAATAGATTTAAAACCAGTAAGAATCCTTTTATTCAAGAGATGATAAAAGGTATTGATGGTCAACTTGAAACTTTTATTGAGGAATAATAATGGCAACACCTAAATTTGAAACTACCCAAGTATCAGGAACAGGCTATCAAGGCTATGTTCAACAGCCTATAGCAGATAAGTCAGGAGCTCTTGAAGCTCAGGCTGATGCTCAAGCTCTAGTTATGGGAGGTACTACTCTTAAAAATGCTTACAATCTATTTGATGATTATAATAAATCTAGTGTACTTCAAGGCATAGCAGGACAGGTAGAAGACCTCTATAAAGAACAACAAGACAGAAGCTTAGCAGGTCAGCAGGCTTTAGCTCAGGATGTACTTGTTAGTCAAGACAATCTAGATCAAAGTTTAAAGGGTGCAGGTTATGCAGGAGACTATCCTCTAAGTTTAAATACAGAACTTGATCAACAATCTAGAAAAGTAATAGAAGGTATTGCTACTAAAACAGAAAGACTAACTAATGCTCGTATCCAAGGTGGTATGGATGAGATAGAACTTGAAAGACGTTTAAACGCTCTTACAAGAGAAGAGTTAGCTCGTAATCCTGCTTATGCTAATGAGATTATTACTCATGTTTCAAAAGTATCTAATCTTTATGGTCTTACACAAGAAGTTAAATATGATCAAGCTCTAGTAGATGCTATGCAAAAAGATGCACAGGCTAACATGAAAGAAATAAGAACAGAGCTTAAAGAAAGAGATATTCCTACTCCTACTAAACCTAATGGTGACATTGATTATGACCGAGCTAAGATTTTAATAACTGAAGAAAGAGAAGCAAAGTTAGAAACTGATACTCTTAAACGTATGAGAGATGAAGAAGGTGCTATCTTTACAGGTCAAGTCAATCAACTTATTAAGTCAGGTGCTCATACTAGAGCTAAGAATCAAGCAGTTAGAGTATTTAGATCAGAGTTGGTAAGTCAATTAAAGAATAATACATCTACTGATCCTCAAGTTATTGCAAGAACTTTAATGCAAAATGCTAAACTAGACTTTCAAGATCTCGTATCTGATCTAGGTCTACCTTTAAATAATGTTGATATTAAAGGTATGGTTGACTCTTATCAGACTGAAGTAGAGTTTGTAGCAAATACTTTAGTAGATATGGAAACAGGTCAATATAAAAAAGAAAATACTGAAAATGTTAAATCTATTTTAGAAAACCAACAAACAGCCAAGTTACTAGAAAAGTATCCAAATGCTAAAGAATTAGAGTGGGTATTTGGTATTGTTAATAAATCAAACTTAAGTGCTTTTCAGTTTCCTGAAGTAAGAGCTATACTTGAAAATGGTCTTCTTAAATATGCTCAAGGTAATAAAAATAAGTCTAGCTTCTTACCTAATGAAGCAGGAGAACCTGTTGCTAAACAGCATTTAGATACTGTTACTGAAGCTGCTGTAAAAACAAAGGATCAGTATACTATTGATAGAATGAAAGATGGTATTAATAGTCACTTAGAAATATTAGAAGGTAATGATTTAACCCCTGAAGAAGCCTTCTCAGTTACTTCAAACTTGATTAAAGGCTTAGCTACTCCTGAATCAAAAGCAGCTATGCAGTTTATTAAAGAGCCTGATACAATAGGAGCTATGCTTCAACAGGTTGACAATTATAAAGAAGTATTGAATAATAACCTAGAGATGTATTTTAGGGATAATCCTAATATCGAAATTAATCCTCAGTTCTTAGGAAATGGTGCCTTAGTTATGGGTAATGCTCCTAGAGAATTGAATGGAAGAATTATAGGGAGAATCAATGAAGCTTTTGATGCTTATGTTAATATTACTGGGAAGTCACCCAAAGAAGCACAGGAGGAGTTCTATTCAAGTTTTACATCACTGAACAGAGCTCCGACAGAAACCCCAACAGAAACTCCTAATGCTCCTGTTAAAAAGACTTCAGCAGCAGAAGTATTACCTACACTTGCTCAAGTAGAATCAGGTAACAGACACCTTGATGAGTCAGGTAATTTAATTAAATCTTCTAAAGGAGCTGTAGGTAAATACCAGATCATGCCAGATACAGCTAGAGATCCTGGTTTTGGAGTAAAACCTTTACAGAATGATTCTGAAAAAGAACATAAACGTTTTGCTCAAGACTATTTAAATGCTTTAGTTAAAGAGTTTGGAGACCTTGACAAAGCCTTAGCTGCTTATAATGCAGGTCCTACTACTGTTAAGAAAGCTATTGAAGAAGATAGTAATAATTGGTTAGTAAGATTACCTGCAGAAACTCAAGATTATGTAGCTAAGATTCTTAATGCTTAAGTGGGGGTCGTTTAAACTACCTCCAATTAATCTTTGGAACATTCCTCATCAGGATAGATTGGTTGAAAGTTGGCAGGTAGGTTTATATACTCTTGATAAAGACAAGCAGTCCTAAAGTCTTTAGGCTCTACTGTTTTAATTAAACATTTATTAACGTAGTTTGTAGCATGGGCACATGATTCAAAGTTACCCTCGTACATAGGTGTGTTGTTGATATATACAACTAAAACATATTCAAACATGAAAGACTCCTGTAAAAGTATAGGTAGTAGAGGAGAGGCGAACCCCTACTACCATACACGTCTCCCTAGTCAGGGACTTTAACTACCATCACTGGTAGATTTCTTTTCTGGGCATACTTAATACCATACTCTGTACCTTTACTACGAGTATCCCAGATAGCTAGAACTTTATCTGCGTTATCTATCATCTGTTTAGTTCTAACAAAGAAATACTTACTATCAAATTCTGCTGTAGGATCTATTAGATGGTAAGGTATAAACTCTACAATATCTATTCCTCGAGCCTCAGCATACTTCTTTGATAATGGGTCGACACCCTTGGCACTCCCTAGGAGGAAGGTGAGAGTGCCCGTGCCGTGCTCTTTAATAAAGCGATCTATGATAGGGAAGATCTTTTCTGCTTTATCTAGAGAGCGAGAACCAATTATACATACTTTCATTATTTATACCACGCTAATTGTATTCTGATTATTAATAAATCAACTAAACAATATCCTATTTCAGTGCCATTTACTTCAGCCTCTGTAAATTCAATGCCTAATTGAACCCCACATATAGGTTGTATAGTAGCAATCATTATATCTCACAACTTCCTGCTGTACAAGCTAATGTTTGCTGACCTATCGTATTATCTTCCATCTCTACAAACTCTGTCCAATCAATCGTCTTAGGAGTTTTAGATAGAAGTTCTTCATACTGTTCTTTAGTACAGTCTTCGTATGGAGCCTGTTGATAAGTATGATCACTGTGGGGTAGGAAAGATACACCTGAGATTTCATCAAAGTGTTTCCAAACCCAAGCACCTACTTCAACCCACTCATCATCTTTAACAGAGATAGTGACTGAAGGTTTATGCTCACACCAATGTCTTTGATAGACAATCCAGTTCTCTAGCTGTTCAAGAGCTGTCATACCATCTCTAAGAATAGCACCTTTAGGAGCTTTCATAGGGAATGTAAACACTGCTGTATTATCAGGTCTAAAAGCTTCGTCTTCTACTTCTACTCCTTTGTCTTTGAGGAATCCATAGATGGGGTCTTTTTTGTCCATTCTGATTCGTCTATAGTAATAGTCATTGTGCCGTGTATGTATGCCGCTAGCAGAATTAACCAACTGAGAAACAGTACCACTAGGCTTAACACAAGTAATTGATGCAGAAACTGGAATATCCAATCGCTTAGCGTACTTTTCGTTTGTTTTTCTTGCTTCATCTCTTAGCCTTTCTAGCATTTCAGGGTTAGGATTATAAGTAATCTCAGCATCCATGATGCCTGTCATTGATACTCCTAGTAATCTTTCTTCTTCTGTATTTTGTTTCCACTCAGCAGATAAGAATTTAAAGTCTATTAGAGTCGATTGGATAGTACCAAGAATAGTGGCAAGTCGAACTTTTCTAGCAAGGGATTCTTCTGTATCATTTGCTCGTACGACCACTTCCGTAAGGTTACAGAATTGTTTATCACGGAGTATAATCTCTGAACAAGGATTGGTTCCGTAACTAAAATCTGGACTTCTACGTCCCCACTTATTTGCTTGATCCTGTGCAGCGATTCTATTAAAGATACCTCGTTCACCTGATTTTGACTTAACCAATGATACCCATTCTTCCATGAAAGTTTCACTGTCAGGCTTTTCTGTATAGGCAACTGAGTTGTTGGCAAGACCTCGATGTGGGTGATCATTATACCAGGCTCCCATTTTAGCTTCACGCATTCTGCGATCAGTCAAGTTAGATAAAGAGATAAGAGCAGAACGTCTTACACCTCCAACAACAACAATCTCTCCAATCATACACATAATATCATGTACTTCGATAGAGTTTAGCTTACGTCCTTTAGCATGTTTAAACGTCTCCGTTACAAATTCAAATAACCTTTTCAATGGATCAGGACCACTGGCTCTACCACCAAATGTTTTGAGTCGAGCTCCTGCAGGTCTAACCTTAGAGAAGTCAAACGTAGGTATGTCACCTTCATAAAGTGATGACAGGAGTTTCTTGAAAGCCTTTGCCCAACCTAATTTACTGTCTTCAACAACAATTAAGTCATCGCAGACCCTTAGGTCGAGGGGTATGGCAGGAAGCTTATCAATCTCCTGTCGCTCACAACTAAAACCTACACCAGTCCCATTCATTAGGATGTATAGAGCTTCACTAAATGCTCGTTTATTATTTACTGCTAAGTAAGAACAGTTGTAAGCAGAGATATTGTCTCTCTCACAGGCTTCTCCTGCAGTCATTAATAATCTCATAGAAGGCATAACATCAAGATTAAGAACGGCTTCTCTAATCTCTTTGATTTCCTTCTTTAATTCAGGTGTTTTTGTGTCTAGGTAGGTAACTAAACGATCAACAGTTTCTGACCATGTTTCTCGTCTGTTTTTCTCTGGTATGAATCTAGCATATCGAGACATCGCAATTACATCTTGATATACTGTAGGTAAATTACTCATCTAAATCTATCTCCTCTTTTAAATTATCAACTTCTTCTATTAACTTATCAAAATTATCTTCTATCTTATCTTGAAACTTTTCTACAATTTCTACAGACTCAATATCTAATAGTTCTAACAGTTCTGTTTCTTCCATCTTACAGAGTTCTTCTTTAAGCTCATGGAAAGTTAGGTTATTTGCCATCTTTTTTATCGGTTTCTTTCTTATCTTTCTTACCAAAGATACGATCAAAGTTCTCATCAAACTTATCTTTATTTCTAAGTTTAGATACTATACGATCTCCAGTATGTGGATTAGTGTCTACCATCATCGATCCTTTCTTCATATAATAATGCCATAGCTAAATAATTGATAGCTCCTAGCATTTCTCGTTTATACCATAAATAGTTTGAATCTTCTCTATTGCTTACAGCTTCCATAATCTTTTTCTGAGCTTGTCCTGTAAGGAACCCTGTACCATGTGTATCAGCTAAGCTAACCCAAGGTTGGGTCATAAAACACTTACCATTACCATGCCTTTCCTCACCTTTACCATCTGAGGCTTGCTCTACTGCTTCTTCAAAGATCTTTTCCAATGGGTGTATCATAATATTATACCTCGTTTAAACGTTTTTGTCAAGTTTTTTACCATACTTTTGTTTAAGATAATTAATACTTACTGCCATCTCATCAAAAGAACCATCATTAACTTCATGGAGCATATAGAACCCTCTCCAGTGTTGGTTAGTTTGAGAACTTAAATAATCCTCATCGTGTTCGTAGCATGATCCTGCAATAATAGCTGTAATGTCTCTTCCGTCTGCTCGACTGGAGTAAGCAATCTGTCTGCCTTGTTGATGTCCTGCGAAACACGACATGTGCTTACGAGTGAGTAACGTTCTAGCCGATGTAATCGGTCTTCCCATGACACCACTTGCAAAATAGTGACTATAAGCAATACCATCAATAACAACCACATCAAGAAAAGGATACACAGTCCAACCATATTCTTCATATTTAAGATCTCCTATGCTAATTAAATCTTCTAACTTACGATCATTATTGATAGCTCGATCAATACGATCTTCATGATTACCTAAAGTTAATATCATCTCAGGTTTATAAAGTTTACGTTTGTCTTTACGCTGTCTGTTTTGTAATCGAACTAGAGGAGCTGTAAGGGCATCCATAGCTTTATGAACTGCTTTAATATCTGACTTATAAGTTCTGCCTTCAAAGGCTTTTTTACCTGTATCATACGAAGAAAGACTAGGCATATCTGCAAAGTCTCCTATACATACAATAACATCAGGTTGTTTATCTACAATATACTGACCTAACCATTTTAAATACTGTACTGAGTGTCCTGGTTTAACCTGACAATCAGGTATCACTAAATGCTTTCTCATGAAAGTTTACCTCCAGAATTTATATATGAATCAACTTCACTCTCTATATCTGCTTGTTCTTCTACATTAATAATACCTAAGTCTATTAATTGCATAACAGCAAATTCAATAAGAGCTTGTGCTTCTTTATCATCGACTTCGCACTTAAAGGAACAACTACCATCTTCATTTCTTAAGAAGTTTTTTATAATCACTTATCCAGTCCTTTCTGGCATCGAGCCATTCAAATCCATTATTGTCAGCCCACATCCAGTAGGTAGTTTTACTCCCTTTACGAATCTTAACATCAGGATTCATAAATAAGAATATAACACGAGTCTTTGGATTGCACTGTTTAAACCACACCATCTTCTTTCTAGTTTCTAAGTCTAGTTTACCTTTAGCTTCAATGTATATCTCAGCAGTGCCAGGCTTAAAGTCAGGAATATAGGTGCGTTCTATAGCAGGTTGGATATAGGAATACTTATTGGGTTCATACTTACAAGATGTAAATACTTTCTTAAGTTTATCCCAAACTGTTTTTTCAAACTTACTTCTGAATGAGGGCATCAAATCTATCCTTGTAATAAGAGTTTTCTTCTCTTAGAATCCATAAGCATCCTGCATTCATAAGAAATTCATTATCGTTACCATAAAGGTTTCTAACAACACTAAGCATATCAAGTTCTGATAAACTAGAACTTAATAAAGTTTTAGCTTTTTTATCACCAATCTTCTCAATACCTTTAATATTGTCAGAGGTATCACCCTTAAGACATTGTTCATAAAATAGACGAAGACCTTCTATATCTGTCTGATCAACAAAAGTATCAGGTCTTGTCCATCCTTTGCCACTGATTTCCCAGGAGAAATGCTTTCCTGGTATCTGGAGTAAATCTTTATCAAGGGAACATATTATCGTATTATCTGTTTGATTTATTCCCAAAGCATCATCTGCTTCTAACCCATCAGGGGCAAGTTCTGCATTTAAAGATTGCATCGCATAATCACGACACGCTTCTAAATGCACAGGTTTAGGTGCTCTACGATGTGCTTTGTATTCAGGATAAATAGTTTTCCTGAAATTACGAGAGCCTGTAAGAAATGCTTGGTATTCAGTAGCTCCTACCTTTTCAATGATCTGATCAAACAGTTCATTCATACGATAGATAGCTATACCTACATCATCTTTCTCAGCACTCGCTGCACTTCGAAAGCACACTAAATCCATGTCAACTAAAGCTTTCATTATAATGGAATATCGTCTTCCATATCTGCAACTGAATTAACAGACTTGTTATCCATTACATAGTTCTCAAACTCTTTAGCCATAGCTAAAATGTCTGCGACAGAAGGTTGTTTACCTTCAGCAGTCAAAGCTGAGATAGAAGAAGAGATAGATGACTGTCTTACGATCATAACTTGACGTTGTGCTCGTTCTTCTTTAGTTTCATAGTTACTACCAGTGACTCGTGTAGTTGGTTTAGCATTACTTGTAGTGCTTGTAGCTTGTGCTATTGCATCAGCTCCAATACTAATCCACTGCCAATAGCCATTGTCATCTTTCTGAGTATTGACATCTACTGTGTCACCTTTTTGCCATTCTTTAGCCTGTTTAAACACATCAGGATTACTGAATGACATTAGCTTTTTAGATTGTACTTGACCACTATCATTCTTATATGTTACTTCCATTGACTGATATGATCTACCATTCTTAGTTGAATGAGTATTAGGTTGTCCTACATCAATTACTGTGATTTGCATTTATAATCTCCATATCACCCCATGTTTGTCCAACTTGACATTCGACTCGCATAGGTAAGTTAAAATCTACTCCAAATAACTTACTAAAGTTATCAGGAACATCTTCAAAACATTTATCAACTATGTTGACCAATGTAACATTATCCCACACTTTTGGATCAAAGTCAAGGATAATGGAATCGTGAACAGTATTCACCATCTTCACTCCATCACGACCTTTAAGACGATTTCTCAATGATACTCGAGCTATCGCCATTAAATCTGCACCGAGTCCTTGAACTGGATAATTTAATATCTTTGTTCGAGGATACTTCATCTTACCATACTTAATCTCAGGCTCATAAAAATAAGTACGTCCTGTAGGCATGATAAGTTTATGATCTCTTTTAGCTTTAAAGAATATCTCTTCGTGCCACTGATATAAGTTTTTATATTTATTATAGAATTCTTTAATGATATTTTCCCAGAACTCTTCTTTACCTACATCTTTAAAGTTAGGATCATTAGCATAAGACCAAGCACTGCCTCCATAGATTAATCTAAATACAAAAGTCTTAGCAATCAATCTACTTGGTAGTCCAAATCTTTTCTGATTATCAGAGTGCATGTCTGTGCCTTTCCATATCTCATCAATCGCTACTTGATCTTGAGACAAATAACTAGCACCTACCCACTCTAGTTGTTTTGCATCTGCTTGTAATAACATTAGTAATGCCTCTTAATATAATCTATTAATTTCTTTTTAGAAGGTACATCTAAGTGTTTCATTAAAAACTCAGGACCATCTATCTGAATCACATCTTCAATATCATGAATAATATATTGTATCCAAGCTTCCTGAACTCCAAGCTTTTCTATATATTCATAAAGCTCATCTAAACGTCTTGTTCTAAATGATTCATGGGTTCCAAAACAATCCCAAGGATACCAAAATGCACCTTTGTAATTATCTTTCATTAGTAGTGCTTTGCTAACCATTTAACAATCTGCTCAGTAGAGTAGTCATTAAGATTTTCCATAACTATCTCAACACCTATCTCTTGAATGATTGTGTTTATATCATTAACTGTATGTACTACATAAGCTTCTTCCTGATCTGATTGAAGTTGCATACCTTCATCATAATCAGGTGTGTAGTTGTCACTGTTCATATTGCCTCCTTATATCGTGATAATAATAGTCCTTTGATTTCACCATCAAAGTTCTGTAAATTAGGTTTACTACTTGATAGTCTACCTGTCCTTGCCACACATTGGTTAAGTTGTCCATAGATATGACCTCTTTCCCAATTCTGTTCTGTAATCAAATTAACTAAACCTTTATAGTATGCTGTCATTCTCTTCTCTAAAACGGCTCTTGTCAATATAATCTTAATAACTTCTGATGCTTTCTTTGATCCTGCTAAACTACGAAGTGTTTGTTCATCAGTAGAGTATAAACCTTCTTTCTCTAACTCTGACCCTTTTAAAGGTTTTACAAGTCTAGGAAACTCTATTTCATGGGCTTCCCATTTGAATCTTGGTTGTCCTTCTTTCTCTCCCGACTTATAAACCCCATTAGGCAGTCTCCTCCTAAATGTAACATTACCACCATATAAGAAAGCACTAAGGTGATCAACGCTATTGGGATTGAAATCATCACACTTATGTATGTCATACAACCTTTTATCAAGCTTTGCAATTTGTTCCTCCATTTCATGTCCTAAAATCTCTGACTTATCCTGATCGTATAAGACACCATTAAACTCCATTTCCTCAAGAACAAGTAAGTCCTGATTGTGTAAGCTAATGAGTCTTTTAAGATGTGGATTTACTTCAAGATCTTCTAACTGTTTTAAATATACTTGCTCTGTAAGATCTAAATCTTTCTGCAAATACTCCTCTAGAATATCACGAGGAATCTCATTAGTATCAATGCCGTTCTTCCAATATTCTTCTTTAACTACATCTAGTTTAGTCTCTAGTCCATAGTGTTCACAAACTTGATTTAAGCTAGGATATGGTTTAGATTGTCCCATTAGGATAAAGTGTACCAACTGACAATCCCATATTCTTTTATCCTGAAAGTCTATACCATACTTACGAATCCAATGTAGATCAAATTTAATATTAAATCCTACAAGCATATCGTGATTGTTGATGACCGACTGAACACGATCAAGGTCATCTCGATATGGATGTTCTGTATACTCGATGTCATAGATACCATTGTCTTTGAGACCTATGAGACAGAGCTTGTTTAAACGACTGAAAGGATTACCTTTATTCTGAATCGTTGTTTCTACGTCTAGCGTTAGATGTTTCATATCTTAGTAACCCCTGTTACTTCTCTCTTTGTAATAGGACATTTAAAGTTATTAATTTGTTTTAAGTATCCTTTTGAAATCAAGTCATCTACCTTAGTAATAACAGATGTAACTAAATAGTCTAAGCCTACTGCTATCTCTCTACGAGAATAAACTTTATCCTCACTAACAAAGTCCACTATGTTTTGAGCATAGGGAGTTAAGTCTCTCTTCTCTACTACTTCATCTTCTGTTTGCATTGTTATCAGTAATCTTCTCATTTTTACAAATCCCCTTTATATTAAATTCACCAAACCCTGACTCGAAACCACACCACCATTTCTTTTCAAAGTATATTGTAGCCCTACTACCACACACATTACATTTTACATTAGATATCTTCATAACGAGCAACCTCAGGTCTGATAAGAACCTGTGTAGAACCATGTCTTAACTCAGGTAGAGTATCAACATCTCCTATCAGTTTGTTCTTACAAATGTTTAAGAAACGAAGTCTTGATGTATTGTCTTGTTCTTTACCAATACCAAGAATCCAATCTGCCTCACCTTGCTTACCTGTTTTAGAACCATCTACCATGTCCATTGTAAGCCATAACTTACCCTCAGCCTCACCACTTGCTTGTGATACTGCAATCACTGGGGCATATCTCTTTGCTATTTCTCTTGCCCATTGATAGATCGCCTTGAGCTCCAAATCGTTACGATCAGCTTTAAAGCCTTTGATCTTATCGATCTGATCGAAAATAATCAAGGCAGGGGTAGATTCCTTGAGTATTGCATCGATCCTTGAAGCTCGAGACGAATCATCAAAATCGTAAATCTTAATTCGTCCTCCACCTAGAGAAATAAACTTCTCTTGATTGTGTTCTTTGTCATTGAAGAGTGGATCTAATTCTAATCCAAGCATAGCTTGAAAGCATCGTATAGCTACTTTCTTACCTTGTTCTTCGTTGTTGAACCAAATGATTTCACCCTCTGTTTGCTGAACCATTTTAGTTACTTCACTAGCTAGGAAAGTTGTCTTACCTGTTTCTGGTCTTGCGAAGATAAAACCAAAGTCGCCTTTTCTGAGTGAACCTAGTGCTTGGTTTAGCCATTTCAATCTCCATCGTAATCCTGGTGTTTCTATCTGAGAGTCATAGAGTTCGTTAAGATCCATAAGAACCTCTTGTGATTCATCAGCCTCAATCTGTGAGTGATCGAACTCGTCATAGATCTTGTGGAGTTCCTCGATGTCTGCCTTGCCATCCTCAACGTCAAGAGCGATACGAGCAATCTCACCTGAGAGGCATCTCTTACGATGCTCTTCGAGTAAGTCTATAACTGCTTCAGGGTTTGTGATTTCAATAGCGAAGATGTCTTCGATCAGAGAAGTGATCTCTTTTCGTTCCATCTCGTTTAGGAGGTAGTTAGAATTGTATGCTAATTCTAATTCAGATTTATTAATATTATTATTATTAATATATTTATTATAATAATTATTTATAATAATAAATAATTTATATATATTAATATAATTAATTTTAATATAATTAATATTAACATATTTATAAAACTTTGTAAAGAGATTTCTATCTTCACAAAATAACTTGATTATCTGCTTTTCAACCATTCTACAATTTCCCCTTTTGTATATTCTTTTGGATCTTTATCGGTAACGATCACTCTACTGTCTAATCCTCTGCTTGTCAACTTCCTCTTGATTCTCAGAGCATTCAGTGCTTTGTCTCGATCAAGCCAAACTGCAACTTGTTTAAACGACTCTACGATTTGATTCTCGAATTCGTAAGAGAGTGAAGACCCCAACAATGGAGCTGAACAAAAACCACTTCGAGTCCTTGCAACTCTCATCGCTGAGATAATGTCTTCAACAAGCACGAGAGTATCACCCTCACCATAGATTGTCAATGGCTTTATACCACTTGACATATATTTTATTTTACTTGTTGGATCGAACACTCGTCCTTGCCAATATTTAGCCGTGTCAATTAGCACTAATAACTGTTTTTTAGCATCCCATTTGATGTCATATTGCTTAACTTCATCTTGGGAGATGCCGTAAGATAGCAACCATTTCATAACATTTCGTGGTATTTCAGCGAAATTACCTATCATATCTACCCCTTTATCATCTTTATTTTTATTGTAAATTCTACTACGAATACTATTAATATCGTTCTTTAATTTGTAATATTTACAACCGAAACAATATTGATGATCCTCGTAGTCACCTAAATTATCCCTTGAGCCACATCGTGGACAAGGTATATGTCCTAAAAACTGACTCATACTTTTCACTACCCCTTAATCATGTTTAAACAATATCTAATAATTTAATACTGTGTTATAATATTACTATATACTGAAAAAAGTATATAAATTTCTAAAGAAAGGAACATCACTATGTGGACAAAGCCATCAGCAACTGAAATGAGATTCGGTTTCGAAGTTACAATGTACGTTTGTAACAAGTAACTACAAATCATCGAAGAGGTCGTCTTCATCAGGATTGATGATCTCTTCATCTCTCAAATCTTCCCTCTCATACATCGGTGCATCTTTACTAATACTACCATAACACCAGTTACATAAGTCAATGAACTCACCAGTTTCTGTTGATTTCCTTGTAGCCTCGAAATCACTCAACGCTTTATTACACGCTTTACATCTCATATTGTTCCTTAGAATAGTGCCTCACCAACTTGTTTAAACAGTTCCTCTCTGATCTGTTCATCGGTCTTGAAGTTCAACTTAATTATCTTGCAATCGTTTTTAAGACGTAAGAACCACTCAGCTTGGGAGAGAGAGTAAAACTTTCTGAGTGGCTCTCCTTCGTCATCAACTACAAGGTATTTAAATTCCATACCCAAGGCTAACACAAAAACTATTTAATGTCAAACACAAACTACAATACCTGTTGAATCTGATTCGCATGTTAGTATTGAACCATCAGGCATAATGATTGTAGTCGTGTCTGCCATCGAATCATACATCATAAACAGTGTTACTATAATTATTCCAACAAACGCTATATTAACTAATCGCATTCGTAATCTCCTTCTTGATAAAGTCCATTCTTGTATCTATACATAGCCTCATCTCTTGCAAGAATCCAAGCTTGTTCACCATATACACCATCATTTGTATACATCTCATGAGCCTCTTCTGCAAGAGCCTCGAGTATTGCTTCTTTGTTTGGATCGCAACTCATTATGATTCCTCCACATTAACTTCAATCCAATCACGAAATTCAGACTGTGAATTGTAGTCATCATTGTAACCCCTATCCTGTATTCCGTGGTCTATAATAAAGTCAACTCCCTCACCTACATCGTCTCCTTTATTTGGATAACATAAGATAGAGCCACCTACTGCATCAACGATGCGAGTTCTAACTTTCTCTTCTATGTCATAGTCATCCATATTTTCATCAACCTCTACTTCGATTGCTCTAGATACCCAATCATAGACTGGATATTGAACTCTGAGTAATACTGTTTTTTTATTCATTAGTTTGTTCCTCCCACTTTAATGTCTTGAATTATATCTACCCTATCAGTTTGAAAACCTGTTTGATCGATTACATATGTTCCGTTGTAATCAGCAACTAACTCTTCAATAGCTAACTCTTGGGCTTCCTCTTCATCAAATGCCTCAACCTCTACCTCATAAGTGACTACCTCACTCATACGAACTACATACTTCTTAGGTTTATCAGTGAGATGTTCATCACCATGCCATAAATCATTACTTGATTTCATATTTATTCTCCTCTTTTATATAAAATATCTTCAATAGATTCTCTAAAATAAATATCACTCATGCCATAACTAGAATGTTTTATTTGATAATCTAATTCTTTTAATAAATTTAATAATTTATCTGTTGACCAATATTTGTATTTCATTTTAAATTCCTCCTTAAATCATCAGTGTAACTATCGTGATATACAATGTCAACAGGTCTCTTAAATCGTTTAAACGCTTCCTCTACTGCACTCTCGTAACTAATCGATTTAATATAACCTATTGATTCGTTTGAAGTTAAATCAAATACTTCGTAAATGTAATCAATCTTTTGCATTGTCAACTCTCCGAACTCGATAGTCTTCTAAAGAGTATTCATCTTGGATGAACCCTCTCTCATAAGCTTCTTGCTCTTCTTTAAGAAACAAATCTAAACTTTCCTTTGCCTCTTTCTTTGAGTGGAAAACCACTGGCTTATCTTCATCATCCATCCAACAGTTTTCCCAATCATTGAGCATTGAGCGTGTCTCTACTATATACCTTCTACTGCCCATAAATTTCCTCCAACTTTTCATCGATTGCCTCAAATAGATTATCTAACAATCGATCTGTTAATATATCTGCATTGAACTCATGATACTTAATCTCGCCATTGTTTAAACGCAACTTAATCTTGAATACTGCATTTAGATCATAGTCTTGTAAATCTTCCATTTTAGGCATAACTTTTCTCCTTGTAGTTTGGGTTTCTATTTAATAATTCCATGTAATCATTGTAGGTATAATCTGAAACTGTTTCGTCCAAGTCATTCCACAAAATAATATCAGCATATCCTAAGTGCCAATATGTTATACCCTTATATGTCATCTTGTGTCTTTCTTCACTGTCCTTATCTAACATATTCTTTGTTGCTTTCTTTGTTGACCAAAAAGCTAAGGTGCAACCATCAACTGATTCGACAGCTTCCCTGATTTGTTTAAACGACCTCGACTTACTTACCACCCACTCCATAGAGTCATTGACTGATATATAAATATCCTTATAACTCAATGCCTTAAGAACTAAACCTTTCCATGATAGCCCTGAATTATCAGGATTTTCATAGGTATCAAAAACTTCTTGTAAACTTAATTTCATAAATTTCCCCTTTAAAATGCGTATCTCAAATGACCGACTGACCGACCTTGAAAAAAAATAGAGAGAGAGCCGTAGCCCTCCCCTTAAAAGTAATGAATAATAAAACCATCAGACTCTGCAAGACTAATAACAGTAGTTTTATCAAATAACTGATCCCAGTCTTCAATGTTTGGATAGTCTTCTTGAAGTTGTTTAAACGATTCGTATTCCCTGTAATCGCAACATATCGCAATCGGATCAAACTCGATCGGTAGCCCTATGTCATGCGATAGATCATCGAAGTAATCATATAAAGCATGTAGCCCTTCATAGCTAAAGTTGTTTGGTCTGATCTTTTGGAACTCATCAACGAACCTAAAGCGTGTCAATGTGTCAACGATTCCAAGCGTAGTAGTCTGCATTTGTTTCTCCCTGTTTAAACGTTGTTTATTCATATATTCTTTATGTTCTTTTTTACCGAACCTTTTAGCAATATATTCCTCTAATTCTTTTCCTTCTAGTGCTATTGTTAAGTTACTCATTTTATTTCCCCCAATGATTTGTAGATTGTTTAAACACTGTTGCGTATTTGTTTCTTAATTCATACATTTTAGAATCCATGAATATGTAGACAAAACCTGCTATAAAAATCCCTACTGATAAACCTAAAATAAATCCTGCTAACATTACGCCACCTCCTTTAATAATTCTTTTGAATACTCTTTGGCTTGTTTAAACGATCCATCAAAGAAACCCAAGACTTGATATAAAGGCGAACCCCATATAAAGCCGTCATCATAATCTCGCCATATTTCTATTTTATTATTTCTAAACTTTACTATTACCCATGACTTAATCATAATTAAACCCCCCTTAATTCAAAAATAACTGCATCTTGTTTTTGATTCTCAGCATCAATATAAGCTTTTACTTTGTCATATTGATATGCTTTAAAGTATGTTGCATAAATTAAATTATCTACCACTGAACCCGTTGAAGCATCGAAAGCTTTAAAAGTTTTCATGTTGCGTGTCTTTGCGTATATTCTAAAATCTGTTTTCATAATAACCCCTTATTAAAAAATGTTACAGTTAAAATTTACTCCTAAACTAAAAAGTAATCTAATACTTTTTATTTATCAATCCCGTGAGACTGATAAATAAAACTTATTAAAGAGGGACTGCGTTTAAACAGTCTCCTCCCATATTTCCCTCATTTTGTTCTCGATCTGTTCTGATTCATGAACCATTGAACCATCACAGCTACCACATGGACAAATTGGTTCGCCAAAGGTATCAACCACGCCTTGAGTAACTCGGACATTGAAATAGCCTTGCTCAAGTTTGTTTGTATCAGGGTTTAAAGCCGTGTCCGTGCAAACATATTTTAATAATCTTGTCGTTTGCTTTTTCTGACTATCTAATTTAATCATAGCTTTGTGTGGATACTCGCCATTTTCTCTGATCCAATCATAAAGCAAGGATACAAGCCACTCACTCTCACTCGTAGCCGTCATTTTACCCTCTAACCCTACAGCCGTTGCACAGCGTTTAAACACGTGATTATGTCCGTTCTCGTTACCTATAACAGCATGGACTAATTCATGAACCATGACCCCTAAAACTTTAACGCTATCTTGAATAAATGGACTTATTAATATCTCATTAAATCCCCCCGTTGATGCCATTGGATCGAAGTGTTGCCCTATAGCTTTTTTTCTTGTTGTGATCGAGCAAGTAACTTTTATATTGTCTCTAATTGCTTTTAAATCATAACCTTTCTTTTCAAATAAATTTAATGCGAAAGTGTCAATAAAATTGTTTAAATATGTTTCTCTATTCATTATATTACCCCTTAAAAATGGGGACGTTTAAACACGCCCCCGTGTTAAAATTATGCAACCTCTTTTTCTTTTACTGCTTTCCAATCTTGAAAAGCTAGATCTTTTCTTAATTTTGTTTCCTCTTTTTCTTCAGAATAATCTTTCATATCATCATAAAAAGATATGCCAAAATCTTCATATAATTCTATTATTAATAATTTAAACCCATAAAAAGAAAGTTTACTGAATTTATAGTCTTCAGACTCATAAGCTTGATCCCCTTTATTAGTTGTTAAAAATAATCTTGCATGTTCGTTTTTTAAAGAAATATGAAATATTAGATCGCCTAATTCTTTTTTTGCTTTTTTACTGTTTAAATTTCTCATTTTGAACCCCTTCTAAAATTAATAATTAAATGCTACATATGAAAATTTATAGAATTGTTTAAACAAAGTCAATAAAAATGATTAGTTTTTTATATCATTTTTGATTTATATTTTAAATCACATTATGCTTGACTTACTTCTGAATATAGTATCTCAAAAATACTGATAGGTTTTATTTATCAAAGACTTATGCGTGATAGGTTTCGTTTATATCTAATTCACCAATCAAGTTACCATGTCAAACTATGATTTTATATTATATCTTTTCATATTATATGATTTTATATAATGAAATTAATGTTGATTGTGTTTAAACGGGTTCGGCTCGAAGGGGTACAAGGGGGTTTTAAGGGTTTTGACTTGTATGTACTACAACTAAATAATTTCTCATAGAAATTCTCAATATCAGGATTGCGTATCTTAAACGATTATACTATAAAAATCGGCTCGCTAGCAGCTTTGCTGCAACCCACAGCTCGCATAAGCTCGCTTACTAGAGTCATAAGATTTATTAATCAGACGTGATAAGTATTTTAAATCAGAAGAGTATTGACTTTTATTTAGAAATATGATACAATATTTGTATTAATAAAGATTAATTAAATAATTATATTATTATATCATTATACTATATTAAATATATTATATACATATATTCTTAAGGGGAATAGTTTGTCTGTCGATGTCAGACTTCACATTCCTTATACTAATTAACAAATACCTCTTGACTTTTTTTCAAAGTTGTGGTATACTATTAAGGTAGACTCTTAGAATAACCTTAATACTCATGGACATCAATAAATACAAAGAACATCTGCTGACTTCAGATGGTCAATTCAAGACCATTAGTCTTTTCTGGGAATTTCGCCAATTCTCTGCAGATCATGTGGAGCCTATCTTCACGCTAAAACCCCATGACATTGAGAAAGAAGGCAAAGTCTACCCTTCACTCAAACAGATATATCTAACCTATGATCACGTCCCAGGATTCGAATATGAGTTTGCTACAGATATTTTTGGGTCTTGGGACCATTGGTTGAAGATTACAGAGTCTAAGATGTTGAAAGAGTATATACAAGCTTGGAGAGATGAGTTAGATGTTCGTATCAAAGCTCAGGCTCTTAAAGCCATGATGTTTGCATCAAGAGATAACGATGCTAAAGGAATTAATGCTGCGAAGTATTTAGCCGACAAAGGTTACGTTTCTAAGCGTGGTCGTCCTTCTAAAGCAGAGTTAGAACGTGAACGTAAGATCCAAGCAGGTGTTCGTAATGATTTAGAGTCAGACATGGAACGAATTGGTCTTAAGGTTGTCAATGGAGGAGAAGACAAGAAATGATGAAGTTTCCAGTACAGGATACATTTATTGCTTATTGTGCTACAAATGGTTATCCAACAGAATACAATGATGGTCTTCGTGTAGCATTACAGACAGATCTAAGTTCTTCTAAGAAGTCACTAGCAGATCTTATGAAGGAATACTTCGACACCAATGGTGCTGAGTATCTTTATCCATAATGCCATACATGACCAATGGTAAGAGAGACTACAAGAAAGAACTCTCTTGGGAAAAGAAAAAGAAACCGACACGAGTAAAAGATCGAGCAGCTCGTAATGCAGCTCGTAAGAAGATGGGATTAAAAGTAGGTGATCCAAGACAAGTAGATCACAAGAAACCACTAAAGAGTGGTGGTTCTAACAGTAGAAAGAATTTAAGAGTTGTTTCTGCTAAAACTAATTTAACAAAAGAGGCAAAGAGGAAAAAACGTAATGGCTAAAATAACAATCAGTGATATACAGTCAGGATACGCAAGTACAGCATCATTAAATGCTACGTTCAATACGTTAGAAGATCACTTTAATAATCAAGTGCTCTATCGTAATAATCCATCTGGTGAACCTAACCAAATGGAAAACAATTTAGATATGAATAACTTTGATATTCTTAACGTAAGTAATATGCAAGTTGATTCAGTAACAGTTAATGGTGTTGACATCATTACAGAAATGAACACGATTTATAATAATTATTCAGCTTTAGTAAATCGTGTAACAGTAAGTACAGCTTCTCCATCAGGTGGTACTAATGGAGATATTTGGTTTAAAGTATCAGCTTAATTAAGGAGAAAATATAAATGGCAGCTTTATCAGATCACGCAGAAGCATTGTTATTAGATTGGTTAATGACCAATGGGACTGCAACAAGACCTACAGCATGGTATGTCGCATTATACACAGCAGCACCTTCTGATAGTGGAGGAGGAACTGAAGTGTCAGGTAATGGTTATGCTCGTGAAGCAGTAACCTTTGCAGCAGCTACATCACCAGGTGGTACAACATCTAACTCAGGAGCAGTATCTTTTACTGCAAGTGGAGGAGACTGGGGTTCTATCACTCACATAGGTATTCATGATGCTTTATCAGGTGGTAACCTTTTATGGCATGGAGCGATGACAGCTTCTAAAACTGTAGCAGATGGAGATACTTTAGAATTCTCTATTGGCAATATTGACCTTACAATAGCTTAAGGACTTTAAATGGCAGACGGCTTTCGCATACTCGAAAATGGCGATCTACGCTTAACGGAGTCGTCTGACAGTCGAATCACTGAAAACTTTATTGAAGCCTCTGCAAGTTTAGCAGCAGTAGGCTCTAAAGCAAGTTCAGGTGTAGGTGTACTATTTGGAGCTAACAGTTTTGTAGGTACAGGTACAGTAACTCCATTAGCCAACTTAACAACTACTGGAGAAGCTTCTCTAGCAGGAGCAGGTTCTAGTTTAAATGCAGGGTATCAGACATTCCCTACAACAGTAAGTTTAACAGCTAGTTCTTCTATAGCTAGTTTAGCTGATGTTAAAATTATAGCAGAATCTAATTTAGCATCTACAGGAACTTTAGCTAATACTGGATTAAGAATTAGATATGGAGAATCATCACTATCAACAATAGGTTCTCAATTAGCAGCAGCAGAGAAAACTTTATTTGGTGTAGTATCACAAGAAGGTACTGACTATATTAGAGTACTTGAAAATGGTGATACTCGTATAACAGAAGCAAGTGATACTAGAATTACACAAATAGAACAAAGTAATGCAATAGTAGGATCCATTGTAACAACACCAACTCATACTGTATTTACCAGTGAACCTTACTATAAACAAAATGATACATGGAAATCATTTATTCCTTATGTTAAATACAATGATGCGTGGATGAACAATGTTAGAATTTATAAAAACTTAAACGGAACTTGGAAGAGGAGTTATTAGAAAATGGCAAATATAAAAATATCGGACTTAACGGCAGCAGCCGCAGCAGCAGGTGCTAACGAGTTTGAAATCAACGAAGCAGGTACTTCTAAAAAAGTAACTGGTACTCAAATCTCAGCATTTGTTAAAGCTGATCTACTAGACGACACAACAGTAAACTTTAGTGGTACATTACAAAATGGTGGTAGTAATGTTGTTGTAGATACTGATATTGGATCTACTGTACAAGCTTACGATGTTGATACTCTAAAAGCAGATACAGCAGACACATTAACTGCTCCTTTCCGTGGAACTATTACGACTGATAATGATCTATCATTTGACCAAGACGTAACTAATAACTTCTCATGTACACCTTCAGCAGGAGGAACATTAACCTTTACTAACCACACAGCAGGTCAGTCAGGTTATGTGTTATTAGATAACTCAAGTGGCTATGCCATTACAGCAGCAGCTACAACTAAAATTACTGCAACTGATTTAACAACTATCTCAACAGCAGGTGTATACTTAATATCTTACTTTGATAACGGAACAAACGCATATTGCACAGTTAGTGCATCTTATGCTTAATACGGAGATTTACCTTGAGTTTATTACAAAACAGTAATGCCATATCTACAGGTGGTGCAGGTTATAACCTAGAATCTAGTCTACGCTTTCGTAGGTCTGCTGGTGCATATTTAGAAAGAACACCTACAACAGCAGGTAACCGAAAAACAGCAACATGGTCTTTTTGGTTTAAACCTTCCAATGTCGGCAAAAATGAACTGTCAGTTATTTTCGAACAAGGTAGTACTTCTTCTGATAGAGTTTTTTTAATTTATCGAGGAGATGGTGCTTCTACATACAAAGGAACATTTCAATTTGGTTACGGAGTAAGTAGCAGTTACAGACAAATTATTCCTAATAATAAATTTAGAGACCCTTCTGCTTGGTATCATGTCGTTGTAGTTTTAGATACTACAAATGCTACTGCAAATGACAGAATGAAAATGTATGTCAATGGAGAACAAATGACATCATTTGAGTTAGATGGTCGTAGTTCAACAGTTCAAAATGAAAATACAGAAGTTAATAACACAGTTATTGCTCGTATAGGTCAGCAATCTTATGCAGTTGCACACCAAGTAGATGGATACATAACAGAATTTAACTTCGTAGACGGACAAGCACTCACACCATCAGACTTCGGTGAATACGATGACACTACTGGTGTATGGAAACCTAAAGAATACACAGGCACATACGGCACTAATGGTTTCTATCTACCATTTAAAGAAACA
>Ga0255753_1001473_pt1 | contig 28149 bp, 13 predicted proteins | sample 041ome_10_FD_179953 | JGI IMG/M metagenome (GOLD analysis project Ga0255753, IMG submission 179953) | Coastal salt marsh microbial communities from the Groves Creek Marsh, Skidaway Island, Georgia - 041412US metaG (version 2) | ecosystem: Environmental > Aquatic > Marine > Intertidal zone > Salt... | reverse complement strand
GAGAGAGAAGGAACTAAAAGTGAAGATGCGTGTTGTTCGTTTTATTAGGTGTTTTTTTCCAAAACACAAACTGACTGACTTCCTTATTAGCACTCTTTCCTTGTCATAGTATCGCACGCGCCTGCGCGCCTTCGCGACGCTTTTAATAAAAATGTATATTTATAAAGTTATTTGTACAAGGTCTCGTGTAAATGATATTAAAAATGATATATAAGATACGCAGTTGTTGTTGTTGCTAGTAGTTCTGTAACACACTATTATGATTTTATATTCGAGACGAAAGAGCGCTTCCTCCTCTCTCTCTCGTCCTTCTTTCGTTTATTTTATTATTCCCAACGCCGACCGCCTCGAGTTCGTCGAGGTGTCTTCGAAGGCCCTCCTCCATACGAAGTCGTATTCTCTTCTGCGGCAGAGCGACCTCTCTTTTGTCCCGTTTGTTGTCCACCGTACGATCCTAATCTACCACTACTTTGTCTTCGCGCCGCAGTCGACGGCGGCGGTAGATTTCTGCTGCTCAGTCTTCGTTGCTGACTGGTAGAGGGCGGTTCCTTGCTCAATTGCGAGTTACCAAACGATGGCCACATGGAAGTGACGTTTCGTTTTGCCCGTTTACCGTGGCCTAATTCTACAGCATTTACCGTGGATGCGAATCGCAGAGACGCCACGGTTTCTTCCGCGGATTCCTCCTCCGGAGCTACGTTTACAAACATGAGCGTCTTACCGTCGCCTCCCAAACATGGTGCTAAAAGATACGTCAACTTCGAATTTCTATACGGCACGTGCTTATCACCTCTCGCGATGGACGCAAAGACGTCCCCTAAACAAGAGAGTGACTTATTTATCGCGCACGCTTCTGACATTCGCGTGCCTTGGGCGCCCGAACGCTTCGTGCGCTCTGACCCGGCCAAGTCGACGAGATTCAAACATCCAGAAAGTTGCGTTCCTGTAGCAATGTGAACGCCAGTAATGTATACTAAGAACAACGTGTGCGATCGCGAAGAGTGCGTGTTCATCTCTGTCGCTTCAACGGCGCGCGCAGCAGTTGCCTTTCGGACGAGAGCTGCCGCGGCTGAAACGGAATCGATGTATTCTCTCACGACGCCCGCGACGGTTGGACATCCACCTTCCGGAGCAGTGACGATGTTATGTCGCTCGGAGTGCTTTGCGTTCGGCCCAGCTAATAAATCTCGAATTTGGTCGTTGTAGATTTCTACGTATGATGCTTCGATTTCGTACTCGTATCCTTTCTCGAGCAACTTTTCCTTGCGCTCGAGAATGGCACTCACCGCTCGTGGAATTATACCACGATCTTCGCCGTCTCCGGAACCTAACATAGTGTGCGTTTTCCCACTTCCGGTTTGGCCGTAAGAGAACAAGCACACTTTGTAACCATCCATCGCCGACGTAATCATAGACTCGACTTCCTCGAAAACTTCCGTTTGCGAGGCGGCGGCGTCAAACACGCGATCGAAATTAAATACTCTCGGTTCAAGTTCTGGAACCGTAACGGCGATTGAATCTTTGTCCAAAGCATCGACCGAGCAGTAATCTTCTTCACCAACGAACGGGGGACGCATGCGCGCGAATACCCGGACGTTTCCACGTAATTCTTGAATCTGGTTGTGCATCGCGCGTCGAATTTCTTCAGCCTCGAGTAACTGTTGCTCCATCTCTTGCAACCTGTCTGCGTTTCTCATGGCTTCTTCTTCAATCTTCTGCGCGCGTTTCAACGTCGCGTTTGCTTCCGCTTTCGCTCTTTCGGCTTGGTTCGTGAGATCCAACAACGTTTGGCTCTTTTGATCTGACTGAGATGTTCTCGACTTCAAGGACTCCACCGTCGCCTTGGATTCCTCGAGCTGTCTTGCGACTTCCTTCTCCTTTCTCAATGCGGCGTTCTTTTCCTCTTGGACTCGCAACAACTCTTCGCGCAAATTCAGCTCTGCTTGTGAGTTCACAGATGGATCAATCGCGTTCTTTGAGTGAAGGCGTTCGCGCTCTTCATCCACCGCGCGCTTAATCTTCATCTCGTATTCAACCGTCAACTTGGTAATCGCATCAGCTTTCTCACGAATAAACATCTCTTCCTTAGAGTGCATGGCAGACTGAACGGATTGTGCGATCGTATTTTCGAGTAAATTTGCTTTGGCTTCGTACTTTTTCCAGTTGGCCTTTGCAGTTTCCAACTCCTCGGAAGTCGCGGCGGGAACCGCACTCGCCATGCTCCCGGCGGCGGCGGCGGCCGCTTCCAGAGCAACAATCTTGAGGCGCTCGTTTTCGAGTGCTTCTTTCAACTCGTTGATTTGCGCTGAGTTTTGAGCAACCGCACCCGCTTGGATCTTTGCCTTTTCAGACGCCAACTGGGCTTGAGACTTTGCGGACATTTCAGCCAACGTCGCCTCGATAATCGCTTGCTTCTCATCCTCCATCTCTGCGCGCAAGTTCTCGACCGCTTCGCTGACAGCTGTCTCTCTCGCTTCCCCGGCTTTTCTCTCCAATTCGGCGGCGAGCTTTTCCATTTCGGCACGGTGCGTACGCAAAGTTTGTTGTTTCGATCTCTCCATGAAAGTCTGCGCCTCCGCTCGAAGTTGCGCTTCCAAGGCGTCGCGCTCTGCTTCAGCCTCACTGAGTAACTGCTGCCTCAAATTTTCCAAAGCGATCGAAGACTCCTTCGTTAACACGGCTCGTTGCGACTCTAACTCAGCCTCGAATGCTTCCATCTTAGATTCGAGCTGCTTGTCGAAGCGTGCCTTTGCCTCTCTCTCCGCGGCGAGCATCGCGTCTTTGCTTCGCCCTTTCGAACTCTCCAGAGCCTCTCGCACTCTTTTCCCAGCTTCGGCGTCGAATTCGGCGCGTAACTTCGCAATGTCTTCTTTGTGTTTCAATTCAGTTTCTTGAAGAGTGACCATTTTGTCTTCGGCGGATAACTCTCTAAGCGTCGCGGCTTGTTCCTCCAACCTGAAGTCTAACACCTGCGCCGCCTTCAACTCCAATTGAGACCTCAAATTCTCCTTCGCGGATTCCATCTCCTTCGCAAAATTCGCCTGTGCCACTTCCATCGAAGCTTTGTGTTCTCGTTGCAACTCTCGCTCTTTTTCCACCAGCGCTTCCTTCTTTTCGCGAGCATATTTCTCGCTCAGCTTGTCCGCGTGTTCCGACAACATCGAGGCAATATCCTTCACCGAGGATCTCTCCGATTGATCCATCGACAAAGCGTCGCGAGCTCTGTTGACTTCGTTCTGGAGCTGCTCGTTGTTCTTCTCGGCGTGTGCGAGCGCCGTTTTTGTCGCTGCAATTTCCAACTCAGCCTCGTGCGTGGCTTGCTTCAACGCCGCCTGGTGCTCGGCGGTCAATTGCGCTCTCGTCGCTTCAGCCTCTTTGAGCATAGATTTGCAAATAAGATCGTGCTTCTCCTTTTGCTCGGCTAAGCGTTGATTCAAATCTTCAAATCGCTGATTAAAACCATCCTTGGATTCACCAATCTGCTCCTTGAGCTTCTCCTCCATTTGCAACTGCCACGCCGCCTTCTCGTTTTCCAACGTCTCCCTCGCTTCTGCCGTAAGCTGTTGTTCCAAATTTTCCACGGCCAGCTCTTTCTCTTTCGCCGCTTCAGCCATGATCTTGTCAATCTCGCTTTGTAAACTCTGCTCCAACGCTTCCTTCTCCGCCAACAAAGCGTTCTTCTCTTTCTCCATCATATCAGTCGTCGAGTTCATATCGTTCACCATCATTTGCAATTTCTCCCTCGACGCGTCCATCTCCCGCTTTTCTTGCGCCCACGAGTCTCGTTCTGCCGCGTATTTTTCGTTCAAACTTTCGTATCTACCTTTCAAGTTTGCATGCTCTTCTTTCAACTCGAACAGATTGTGCTTCGCTTCTTGCGTCTCCGCTCTCGCTTGACTCGCTTCATCCAAAGCCTTCTTCACATTCTGCGAAGCTTCGGCGACGCCTAAATCCTCCATAGACTTCAACTGCTCGTACTTGTGCGTCTCTTCTTGCAACTTCTGCTCTGCTCTCATGGCTTCATCGACTTTCGATTCCGCGATGGCAATCTTTTTGTTCAAGGCTGCCATCACCGCGCTGTGCTCTTCTTCGCGAATTCGCGCGCGCTCTTGTTCCAAGTCTTCCGTAGCTTTCGACAGCTTCTCTTCCGCCTCTTGCACTTTGAGCAGATGCTCTTGCGACTCTCTCTGCATTTTCGTCAACTTTTCTCGCTCGGCGTGGATTTCAGCCAACTCTTGTTGCGTGTGTGGGATCGAGCCGGTGTTGTTCTCCGCGTTGCGCGCGGCTCTGAGCAAGTCTCGCTCGATCCTTCCAGCGCCAACGACGAATTGTTCTCTCAACTTTACCAAAGCCTTCAAAGTTTTCTTCTGCGATTGAACGTGCCCTAACAACTCTTTCATGTACTCCGGGGAACCTTTGTCAGACGTCGGTCTCCACGTGAGTAACTTCTCGATGAGCGCCGAGTAATTCTCGCCGTTGCCATCCTCCGGTTCGTACAACGACTTGCTCAAAGCTGCAATCTTCGATCGCTCTTTTGCCGCGGTGTTGAACACGAAAGTCCCGGTGTTATCGCCGTTGTTATAGTTTTGATCGTTCAACGCTCGCAAATTCGGTTTGACCGCAGATGAGACTCGCGATGCGGTTTTACTGCCCTGTTTGTCAGTTTTCGCTCGAAACGCAGACATTCTGTCGAATTTTAAATTTTTGTAGGGGAATGGTGTTGGTTAGTTTTGTCAAATTGGGTGCAAGGAGGCACGACGTGTTGATGATGATGACGACGATACCATCCCCCCAGCTAATGCGCACAGACACCAAACGCGCAAAAAACAAAGAAAGATCCGAACGCATATCGTCTTCTGTGTTCAATCGCACACAGACGACGACGATTAACATTTGCGCAAAAAGGAGGAAAAAAACGTCCGTTGGAAAGAGGGGTACAAACAAAAAAACTATCAAACTGGATTGAATTTCACGTACCTCGATTGTATCTTGTCCATCGTCTGCGCCGAACTCGGCGGCTTATTACCAGTCGCGGTGTTATTTGCATTCGCGTCCATCTCTTGCATCACTCGCGCCTTCGAGCGGGTGCGTGCGGCGGCAGAGCCACCACCACCTTCGTCGCTCATCTTCTTTTTTGACGACAACTCTCCCCCTTTTTGGGCTTTTTCTCTTTCTTTCTTTCAAAATTGAGGAGGAGACAATCTCTCTCTTCTCTTTTAAAACTCTGTGGTCGTGGCAACAAACAACAACCTTTATTCGTAGTAGTATAGTTCTTTCTCTTCGATGATGGTATTTTTAAACTCTTTCAGAGAGATGTGATAGTAGCGCGCGCGCGATGTGTGTGCGTGAGACAACTTTTGAGGACGAATCGTACGAAAAGACGACAAACAAACACACAAACGTCTGTCTCCAAGAAAAAAATCAGAGAGTCATTTTCATACCCTAAATAGTACATTCGTGGTTTTGGTCTCTCATCACTCTCTTTCTGTTGTCATACCTAATTTTAAGAGAAAGAGAAAGAGAAAGCGCGTTCAACCCGAAAGAAGAGAGCACCACGCATTAACACGCATCATTAACACAAAAGGACGCGTCGACCGCGATTCTTTATATATGTGTAATAATTGTACCTGATAATAATAATAATACTATCAATACTATCGATACTACAACGAAGATGATGATTATGATGATGTTGAGAGTTTGAGAGACCCGAGAGAGAGAGAGAGAGAAAGAGAGAACAAACAAACAAAAAATGTTTCGTCGTTTAGTGCACAGGAACCCGCCGAAAGAGGAAGAGGTACAGCAGAGAAAAGAGATTTTGAGAAGAGAACCGACGACGGGGGAACGGTTTGCCGCTGGCGCGTGCGCGGGCGCCTTATCGAGATTCTCCACGGCGCCTATCGATAGAGTAAAACTGTTGTTTCAAATCCAATCGGATGGAGGGAATTTCACGTTCCAAAAAGGCATGCAGACGACAAAAAATATCGTGAAAAATGAAGGCGTGACGGCGTTATGGCGAGGCGCAACGCCAGCAATTGCACGAATCTTGCCGTATTCCGCGACAACGTTTGGGACCTATAACATATACAACAAGTTTTTGATCAAAGCGATGTATGACGAAGACGATTTGGATTTCACGGAACAGCAAAGCGGGACGGTGTTTACGCGTTTCACCGCGGGCGCATTAGCCGGAACGACAGCGACGGCGTTGACCTACCCTCTTGATTTGTTACACGCCAGAAGTGCTGCGTTTGTGGACGGTGCTGAGTCGAGCAAACACTTAAAGCGGTTTAGCGGGTCTCTAACAGAAAGTTCGAGGGTGTTGTTCAGAGCCGTGACCACAGGGGGCGGCGTGAGAGCGCTGTACACGGGGATAACGCCGACGCTCATGGGGATTGTTCCTTACGGAGGGATCTCGTTTGCAGCGTACGAGACGTTAAAGAGTAGATTTGAACTGAGCATTAGAAGGCATCCGCAAGCGTTTGAGGACCACCCGAGAATGTTGATCGCCGGGAAATTAGCCGCCGGCGCAACCGCCGGTATGATTGCGCAAACCGTCACGTATCCTTTACACATCGTTCGACGACGATTACAAGTCGGCGGCGTTTCGAAAAACCCCGCCTCGCCGGCAGGGACGCCTGGGTGTAAACCGATGTATTCTTCGGTGTCGCAAGGCTTATTACGCATTTATCAAACGGAAGGTTTACGAAACGGTTTGTTCAAAGGTGTTACGCTGACGTGGTTGAAAGGCCCGTTGGCGAGCGCGTTGGGATTCACCGCGAACGATATATTTCAGAACATAATTCACGATGCTCGCGCGGAATTATCAAACTCGCCCCCCACGCCAACACCGGCGACGTACGACGAGAGAAAACAAATATCGAGTTTAGAAGCGCTCATCGCCGGCGCCACGGCTGGAGCGTGCGCGAAAACGACCATAGCGCCTTTAGATCGCGTAAAAATCATGTACCAAGTAGATCCAAACAGAAAGTTTACAGTAAACAGTGCGTTTGAGTTGGGGAAAAAAATAGTCAGAGAGGATGGGGTTATTGCATTATGGCGTGGGAATGGCGTGCAGATGCTTCGAGTCATTCCGTACGCGGCGACGAGTTTTTTCGCCTTCCCAAAGTATTTAGAAAAAACGACGCACTATCTGAGCGATGGAAACGAAAGTTCGGGAACGCCGACCTTTGCGCGATTCGTTGCCGGTGCGATGTCGGGCGCGACGGCGACGACGTTGACGTATCCACTCGACTTATTGCGCGCGAGATTTGCGGCAGGTGCGGAAACGCACAAGAAAGCAGCCATTGAAGATTTAGTCGATATCATCAAGAAAAGAGGGGTTCGCGGATTGGCGTCTGGATTAACGCCTACGCTTTTAGGAATAATGCCTTACGCTGGAATTTCGTTCGCCACGTTTGAAACCTTGAAAGCGGCGTCGATAAAAATGAAACAGCATGAACAAAAAGATGGCGACGACGTGAAAATGGACGAGTCCTCCTCGCGCGAGGACCTTCCGGTGACGAGCCGTTTACTATTCGGCGGTTTTGCCGGTTTATTGGCGCAGACATGCACGTATCCGTTAGATATTGTCCGACGACGAGTACAAGTACACGGACAAGTGAATGGAACATCTTCCGTCGTAAGTGCACTCGTGCACATAGGCAAAACGGAGGGATTATCGGGACTGTACAAAGGATTGACGATGAATTGGATGAAGGGGCCTCTGGCGGTGGCCATATCTTTCACGACAAACGACATGGTGAAAGCTCGAATAAAGCAGTGGCACGAAGAGAACGACGAATAGTAGAAGTAGCAGATCAGCGTTGAATTGTAAACTAGTAGGCGCATTAATATAGCAAAATATTATAAGACTTGAAAACTAAATAACGAAGTTTACCGCTTTCCCTGGAGCAATAATTCCTTTCTCGCAAACGATCTCGCCGATATCCTCCACGAGATCGTACGATAAGCACAGTTTACGCAAATTCGAAATCATTCCTGGTTCGATGACGAAATCTTGGATATCGTTGTGTAGCACGGAATCAATACCGACCCGTTCGTGAAACTTGATCGTTTCAGCAGCGACGAGCACCTTCACTCCCCTACTTTTCGCCGCGTTGCAAAAGCTCGCAGATCCGGCTCGAGACATGATTTTCCCGTTCGCGAGGACGGCGCTCGCGCCAATGCAACAAACCATGGATTGGTCTGCTCCGTCTCTACTATTACTGAAGCGTTGAAAGACCACATCCATGCCGTGCATGAGCGTATATTCGCACGAAATGTCCGCATCGAGGAGATGATTTAACGTTTTTCGTCCCTCAAACGACGGCGCGGCGTCGACTATGGTGACGCACATGTTTTCGTATCCGCTCTCTTTTGCACGTATTAATGATTTCACAACCGATTCAGAATGTCCAAACGTCACCACGTGTTGAACTTGCTTCTCCGCGTAATAGGTCGAAAGTGTTTTGACGATCGTCTCGACCGCTCTTTCGACGTATTCTTTCAAAGTATCCTCGAGATGTTCGAGCGTTTTCTTCTTTTGAGCTTCAACTGTCATCATCTCCGCGTCGTCTCTGGCTTCTTTCAATTTCTCACCTTGAGAAAGCACTGCTAAGTGCGTTTTTAACGATTTCACGGCGTTCCCCATGCTCGTAGAAATCGGTCGAGCCTCTTGAATTCTCGAAATGACGTGGTTAATCAAAACTAACAACGCTTGCGAATAGCTCCCAGATTTGTGCGAGTACGATTGCACGACTTCCTTTAAACACAACAACAGTTGACGAACTCTGTTCGTACTTCCCACGCACTTTCTCGTTTGATATGCTTCTGCTAATCTTTCCACGCACGGATACTGAAACTCGATCAAATCGTGGTCGATTTTATTTGATGTGGACGTTTGATGCAAATTGAGGTGCGAGAAATGCCGCTCGCAAAAGTGCGAATCTTTGCGCGTCTTTGTCCGAACGTCCGCGAACGATCGATGCGTCTCGTCCGTGGAACCACCTCCTACTGTCGAGGCACTCTTATCGCCGCTACCACTCGGCGCGCTACCCCCTTTACTAGTAGTAGTAGTAGTAGTAGTAGTAGTAGTGCTACCACCCTTCTCTTGCTTCTTCTTCGTCGCGGCGCCGCCGCTACTCTTCTCTTGTTCCTTCGCCGCTCTTTGCGCCTCTTGCTGCGCCCTTCGTTCTGCTTTCGACGCCGCTTTTTGTAATTTCGGTTCCGGTTTCCCTTCTGAAGCCATTCTCGCCAGATGTTCTTGTCGTCTGCGTTCTTTTTCCTCAGCTTTTCGTTTCTTTTCTTCGTCTTTATCGCTCTCTGGAAGAGGAGGAGGAGGAGGAGGAGCAGGAGCACCATCAGCTTCTTTTTCTTGCACCGGCTTTTCTTCTTTCGTCTTCTTCCTCTCTGGACTTTGTTGATGCAAAGAAGACACGTTTAAGACGCTTCCAAACCCGGCCGTGATGGATGCCACCGCGGCGTCGTCGTTCTCTTCTTTACTCGTCGCGACGACATCGTTCGTACTGCTCCCAATCACCGCAGAGGACGACGACGGCGTTGTTTTTTTACTGCCTAAACCGGTGTTTGTATTCGTCGTCGCGTTCCCGTCTTCTTCGCCGATGGTAAACCCAACTTGTCGAACAATCGGTTGCGGTTTAGACGACGACGATTGGGACGACGACGGCATCTCGTATATCTTCTTCTGTGCGTGAACACAATAAAAAAGTACGACGAGAGCAGACCTTTGGAGGTTTTTTCTGACGAAGAAGAAGAGAAGAAGTCTCTCTCTTTTCAGTCCAAAAGTTTACGTCGTAACACTTCACAGAAGGAGGAACCACACACTCTAGAGACACTTAAAAGACTTCAAAAGAAAGAAGAATGATCTCGACGACGACGACAAAAACGAGAGCATCGAGACCGAGAACCTTTTCCTCGTTTCCTTTCTTCTTCTTCTCTTCCTTCTTCTTCTTCTTCTTCTTCTTCATCTTCTCTCTCGTAAAAGTGGGAGCGTTTAAAGCGCAAGATTTCAAGACGTGCGAAACGTCGTCGTTTTGTAATCGACACCGGGACGCCGCGCCGAAAGCGTATTCTATCGGGAAGTTGATCGTACCATCATCGTCATCATCATCATCAGCGTCGTCGTCGTCGTCGTCGTCGCAAGAGCGCAGTAATAGAAAGGAAGAAGACGAAGATGAAGCGTCGTTCGATGTGCTCTTAGATGATATGAAAACATCGGTGGAGATGAAACTGAATGCGTACGCGAACGGTGCCGTGCGACTCCGGTTCGACGATATCTTACACCCGAGGTACGTGCCGAAAGATGTCTTGGTACCAGAGGAAACCGTGAAGGCGTTGCAGACGAAATGGGTGGTAGAGAGGAACATGGAAAAGAACGCGGAGAGCGGGAAGACAGAAACGGTGTTGAAAATGGTTGCCAGCGGGATGAACGTTCGCGTTCGCGTAGAGCACGAAACGCCGCTGGCTGTGGTCGTGGAACGAGACGGTGTTGAAGTTATGGCGTTCAATCGAGAAGAGACGTTCGCGTTTGAGACGGTAGATGATGTGAGTGGTCTCGCTCGAGAAGGAGACAACACGGTAGAAACGTTCAACTCGCACACGGATTCGAGACCGTACGGAAACACGGCGATTTCGTTCGACGTGTCGTTCCCGAACGCGACGGACATGTACGGTTTACCGGAACGCGCGACGAGTTTGAGCTTGAAATCTACGATTAAACGACCGTCGTCGCAAGAAGAGGTGGATCAGAAACTACATCACGAATCAGAACCGTACAGATTATACAATTTAGACGTTTTCGAATACGAATCGGAATCCCCTTTTGGATTGTACGGATCCATCCCGATGTTGCTCGCGCACGGGAGTAAAAATGTAAATGGAGCCGGGAATGACGACGGTAAGGCGAGGGAGACGATATCGTCTGGCATGTATTTCCACAATCCGACAGAAACGTACGTGGATATCGTGAAAGAGGAAAGTTCGTTAGACGAGCGCACGTCGCATTGGATGGCAGAATCCGGTGCGCTCGATTTGTTTTTGTTTCCAGGAATGGATTTTGCGAGCATTCATAAAATGTACGGCGATTTTCTAGGCACGACTGCGTTGCCGCCGCTATTTTCTCTCGGATACCACCAGTGTCGCTGGAACTATCGCGACGAGCAAGATGTGGAGGAAGTGGACGCTGGATTTGATGAGCACGACATTCCATACGACGTCATTTGGCTCGACATTGAACACACGGACGGGAAAAGGTACATGACGTGGGACAGCACAAAATTCCCAACGCCGGAACGCATGATTAACGATATCGCAGAAAAGGGGCGCAAAATGGTTGTCATCATAGATCCTCACGTAAAGAAAGATGACAAGTATCCAATATTCAAAGAGGCCGAGTCGAAACAGTATTACGTGAAAAAGAACGACAAAACGACAGATTTCGACGGCTGGTGTTGGCCAGGCTCTTCCATGTATTTAGACGTCACAAACCCGGACGTTCGTTCGTGGTGGGCGTCTAAATTTGCCTTGGACTCGTATAAAGGCTCGACGCCTGATTTATACGTGTGGAACGATATGAACGAACCGTCCGTGTTCAACGGGCCAGAAATTACAATGCAAAAAGATTTGATCCATCACGGCGAGGTCGAACACAGAGAAGTGCACAATGTTTTCGGCATGTATTATCATATGGCAACGGCAGAAGGTATCGAAAAGAGGCAAAATGAACGACCATTTGTTTTATCGCGCGCTTTTTTCGCGGGGACGCAAAGAATAGGTCCGATTTGGACTGGCGACAACGCCGCAGATTGGGAACATCTCAGAGTCTCCGTTCCGATGGTCTTGACGCTTGGACTTACCGGGTTACCATTCTCGGGCGCAGACATTGGTGGTTTTTTCGGCAATCCTGATTCTGAATTGCTCGTTAGATGGTATCAACTCGGTGCTTTCTATCCTTTCATGCGTGGACACGCGCACATTGACACGAAACGTCGCGAGCCGTGGCTTTTTGGTGACGAAAATACAAACTTAATTCGCGAGGCCATTCGAAACCGGTACCGATTGTTGCCTACGTTTTACGCGCTCTTCGATGAAAACAGTCGATTAGGCACTCCAATCGTGCGGCCGTTGTTTTATGCATTCCCAGACGACCCGAGAGTCCTTCGCAAAGATGATTGCTTCATGCTCGGCGACGCGCTGCTCGTATACCCAGTCATGGAAGCCGGCGCTTCCCAAATTGAAATATATTTACCAAAAGGCGTTTGGTACGACGTCGATACGAACGAAAAGCACTTTGGTCCAAAAGAGTTCATGAAGAAAGTCACCATGCGCGACATTCCGCAGTTTCAAAGAGGTGGTAGTATTCTAATCACAAAGGAACGCGCGCGTCGTTCTACGAAGGCTCAACGAAACGATCCAATCACTATTTCCATCGCCCCGGACGAGAAAGGCGAAGCGCGAGGTGCGTATTACAACGACGACGGCATATCGTTCGCGCACGCGTCACCGAGTGGACGCAACAGGAAGAAACTGTGGTGGTCTCGTTACGCCCTCGCGACGAGCACATATGACCCGGTTTCATCAAAGGTACCATTTTTTATCGACGAAACCGAAGTAGAGCGCGTGCGCGTATTAGGAGATGACGAATTAAACGCGTCATGGAAACAAGCAAACTTAAATCCGCCTAGATCGCCACAAAAGAATACCAGCGACGTGGCTTTTGAAAGCAACGGCGTGCTGAACATTAACGCGCCGTTTTCGTCCATGCACGGCGTCTTTGTCATAGGATTAGTCAAGTAATTTATTAGAATAATACAATAATACTTCAATTGTATTTTGTGTATGCCGATACTCCTCAAACGCACACACGAGAGAGTCCGTGCATCACTCTCTTTCTCTCCTCAAAAAAACAAAAGATGGATACGCGAATTGTACAAACACAATAAAACAAAACAAAAGAGAAGAAGGAAGATATACGAACGCCGATGATTGCGGTTGCTTCCACCTCATCACGAGGAGGAGTGACAGTTTCATCATCGGCGTCATCCTTCGATCGTGCTTCGCTCGTCTCGCATCACGCTGCTGCTCATAAACATCAACTCCGTCGAGGAAGAACGCAAAGATTAAACGTCGTCGTTCACGAGCAACACGACAAAAGCGACAACGCTGGACAACAGTCACCTTCCTCGTCGTCGTCAAATCTAGGGTCGTCTAAGGACGACCGCGGCGAGGATGATATCAGCACACGTTTTCGCGAATCGAAGATGAAATCGAAATCGTCAATGTCCGACGAAGACAGAGAAGAGGCTTTGGAACAAATGCGCGAATTGTTTATCCAACATCCAAAGGAAGGGAAAGTAGTGAACGAACTCGTCAAACAATTGAGAAACTACTCGCGACGCGACATAAATAAGAATAATAACGCAATAAAAGAAGCGCTGAAGGCACTGGAAGTACACAACGAGAGCGTCGAGGAGAAGAACTTGAGTTCAGGGACGTTGACGACGTGGGCAGTTTTACTCGAAAGCGAGAGAAACTATAAACTCGCTCGCGAAAAATTCGCTCTCGCGTGCGCGGTAGACTCGAAGAATTTCGCCGCTCCGCACGCATGGGGTATGATGGAACAGAAGAGAGGTAATTACGACAAGGCGAGGAAGTTGCTGATGAAATCTTTGGAAATAACGCCGAGGTCTACAACGTATAACGCGTTGGCAAATTTAGAAAATCGAGTCGGAGATAGAAAACAGGCGAGGAAGTATTACGAGAAATCCATCGAGAAGCAATCCGGGCGAAACGCCAATGCTTCAAGTTCAGGATACACGCAATTTGCGATGTTTGAAACTTCGTGTGGAAACTTTGACAAAGCGGAGGAACTGTTCGAGCGAGGATGGGCTCTTCTCGAATCGTCGAAATCTTCATCGTTCTCGTCTGAATCGGTACATTTATTGACGAATTGGGCAGACTTATTGAGTAAGCGCATGTTGACGCTGCAAAATCAAACTAATTCCGAGGTTAAGGATGTCGTGAATGGTAGAAATGGTAGCAGTAAGAGTAGCAATAGTGATAGCAACGATTCTATTAGAAAGGTATTCGAAGAGCGTGTGAGCGAAAAATTTAGATTGGCGGCAAAATTAAATCCAAGCAGAGCGGAAACTTATACGTCTTGGAGTTTGAGTGAGAGGGCTTTTACGAGTAAATTTGATGCGAGTGATAGTAATAAGCGTTCGGTAACATCGCGCGAGTACGATATCATAACGGAGGGTATTAGAAGATGTCCTGGAGAGTCGAAACTTTATTTAGCAGAGGCGATGTATTTGCGAAGAGAAAATAGAACAGAAGAAGCGTTGGAAAAACTCGAAGTTCTTAGTGAAAGATCGTTCGGGAATCAGCTGGACGCTGGAATGTTTGACCCGCACGTCTGGCACGCTCTCGGGATGTGCAAAAGCGATTTGTTCGATTTCGAAGGAGCTGTTGAAGCTTTCGAGCGCGGGTCACGGGCTCGAAAAGACGGGATTCTTAATTTACCGTGCATCACTGCTGAGGCGCACGCTGAGTTTATCAACGGCAACGTGGGACGCGCGCGACAGTTATTCATCCTAGGACGCGACGAGTGCATGCAACAAAAGAGAGTTCCACCGAGCGCCCGAGCGAGCCGACGGGAACGATCCACTCACAACAGATTATGGGCGCTGCTCGAAAAAAGAGCTGGAACGGAAGATGCGACTCGTGCGTTATTTGCAGCCGCGGTGAAAGAAGATAGATCCGATGCAACCGCGTGGATGCAGTGGGGCCAGTGGGAAAAACGCGTGCAAGGTCCTGAAATAGCGCGAGATATGTTTAGAAACGGACTAAAAAGCGGGACGACACGTTTGTCAGGATTTCTGTATCAAGCGTGGGCGCTTCTCGAGCAAGAAAGCGGCAACGACGACGTCGCTAGAGAATTGTTTACCGATGGGTGCAAAGCGTGCAGTAATTTTGCCGAACTCTGGCACGGCTACGCTGCGTTTGAGGCGAATTGTGGTAACTATTCTCGTGCTCTTGAAATTGTTTCCGAAGCTGAATCCAATGGTGTCTCCACGCACGAACCTCTCATGCAACTCGCGGCTGATTTGTTACGGTTAAGCGGCGATATCGAAGGCGCGAACCAAAGAGTCCGTGAGCTAGATGATATGTTCAACGCAACAAACAGAGACGTCGACAATCCAGGGAGGGAAGTTATTTTATAAGCGGGTCGTATGCGGTTACACTTTAGGATTTGTATATTTTTGCTCTGGCAGTGAATCAAATTTCTAATCATTTACATCTATTTTTATCTTGATCGTAAGTTTGTCGGTATTCCTTCTGAATCCCATTCGGCGATAGGTTTTCTCGAGCTTCCCAGCGGCCCCACGGTGGTTTCAATGTCTTCCTTGACACCAAATTTCTCAATGATTTCTCGAATTTCATAACTCAAAACCGTCTTCTTTTCGCTCGCGAGAACGCGTCGCGCGAGTTCCTCGATTGCCGGTCTCTGTCTTTTTACAAACTCCATAGCTTCGTTTCGACTTTGGCGCATAATGTCTCGAATTTCAAATTCGGCCTTCGAATACATATCTTTATCGACATTAGAAAGGAGATAACCTCTTCTTTTATCTTTCAAGAACGTTGACAATTCGAGCACATCGTAATTGATCGAAAGCGCAAAGTACGAATCTTTCACGTCAGACATGCCAGCTTCGTGAACCATACTAATGGCGAGTTCACGAGCTCGCCCATCGTACGCCGCCGAAGCTTTGGAGTTTTTATCGAAACCGTAGTATAATTCCTCAAAGCAACCAGCAGAGTAAGCTACTCGCATCAGTCGGCGATGAAACGATTTGGTAAAAATTTTCGTTCGATCGTTGTCCGGTTCTGAGAGCAAACAAACTTGACCGGTGGTGTTGGATTCGCGCGCCAAGACTGTGACGAAAGATACTCTTGCGATGTCAGGCACGTGCATTTCGTAGGCGATAGCCGCTGCAGAGTGAATCAACGCCAAGCGCTTTTCGTTTTCGGGACCGATGGTGAACGGCAACAACTTCCCCATTATTTCTATATCCAAGGCAGTTCTAAAATCGGCATTTGTGAGCGACTCTCGATTGTCCTTCGCCGCTTGCAAGCACGCCATATTCACGACTTGAGCGAGCTGTGCACCTGAAAATCCGTCCATTTCTTCCGATAACGTAACCCAGTCGATTTCTTCCGCTAATTTTTTATCTTTACAGTGAACTTGTAAAATTGCCATTCTTCCTTTAAACTCTGGTAAAGAGACAACAACTTTACGATCGAATCTACCGGCTCTGACGAGCGCAGAATCTAAAACGTCCGCTCTGTTCGTAGCAGCAATCACAACAACTTGCGTATCTGTAGCAAAACCATCGAGCTCGACCAACATTTGGTTCAACGTTTGATCTCGCTCGTCGTTCCCTGAACCACCTCCACCTCGAGGTCTTCCAACCGCATCGAGCTCGTCGATGAAAATAATCGACGGCGCTTGTCTCTTGGCTTGCGCAAACAAATCTCTCACGCGAGCAGCCCCTACACCGACAAACATCTCGACAAACTCGGAAGCAGTGATGGAAAAAAACGTGGCGCCAGCTTCACCGGCGACGGCACGGGCGAGAAGCGTCTTCCCGCACCCCGGAGGACCCGTTAACAAGACGCCTTTCGGCGTTCTCGCTCCCGACGCTTTAAATTTTTCAGGTTTCAAAAAGAAATCGACGACTTCAGTCAATTCAACCTTGGCCTGGTCGATACCGGCAACGTCTTCGAAGAGAACTACTTTACTGTCGTGATCGCGCATGGCCATCTTGGAATTCAGTTTCCCTTTCTTCATCTTACGTCTGGAATCTTTTCCCTCTTCTTCTTTATCGCCGTCTTCTTTTTTCTTCTTCTTTTTATCTTCCGTATCTTTCTTCTCCTCTACTGCTTCCTCTTGCCCTTGTTTCGTTCGCGCTTTTACGACTCTCGCACCTAGCTCTAAAAATGCATTCGCTTTTGGATCGAAAATTCCAGCTTCGCCTCTTTCTTCGCTTTCTCGCGCTTTCTTGCTCAACTTTCGCATTTGCTTTTCTTTCTTCATTTCCGCCTCTTGTATCAAACCCGCTTGGCGATTCTGAAATTCTTTTTGCAATTCCTTATACCGTTTGGCGTCTTTCCCTTCTTTATCTTTTAACCCAATCATGGAATCTTTGATGCGAATGAGCATCGCGTCTTCTTTTTCCATGGCGGCACGCTCTTCGTTTTGACGATCAATCTCTAACAATCTTTGTCGATCGTCCCAATCTTCTTGGAAACGCGTCATGTAGAAAACGGCGCCCCAAATTACAAAGATCAAAAAGCCGGGAATGAAGTAATTGCTCGCAAAACCTGTTTTCGCATCCACTGAACTTCCGTCTGGAAGCACAGTTTCCAAAGAGAACGTGCTCTCCTCTTTCAACGGCATGGGATTAATCTCGAGCATTCTGAAAAGGTCTCGAAGTTCTCGACTGTCTAGCGTCGGCACTTGACAAACCGCGAGTCTACCGTCCGGGTATATCGCGTAATATCTCGCTATTTGACCGATAACGTTTACGTATACCTCGTCAATTCTTTCCTCGATTAAATCTAAACAAAACCTTGAATATGCGATGGATTGCCTGTGCTTTTGAAGCTTCGCACGACCCATTTGCGTAAACTGCAAGTCCTCGATAGAGAGCTTCTTTTGGTTTCGTAAATACGGATTCGAGGACGCGTCCCCGGGAATATAGGAAGACTGTGGTAGATACCGTGGCATTCTCGCGTTTTGACCCCAAGAGCCTACTTGCAAGTGCCCTCGATCCGATCGCGCTCTCCAATACTCGTACGCTTTTTTCTTTTGCCTTTGAAACCAACGCACGCCCCCGAACGAAGGATCGGTCAAAATCGTTTCCCCTTTCGTACTTCTCTTCTTCGGCGACGTGGAGGAGGACGATGCTTTCTTCTTTCCAGTTGCATTCGTCGCGCTTTCGCCCGCCGAAGACGAAGAAGGAGTAGAAGAAGAAGGAGCTGACTTTTTCTTCTGTTTCTTATCCCCCGATGCCAATGATCCCTTTCCCTTTGTCTTGGTCCCGGACGATGATGTCGACGTCTCTTTCGAGGCACCGTCGCCTCCTTTACCGCCGAACAACGCGTTCACATGTACTCGTGCGCGTCCTCTTCCTCCTCGTCTGCTCCTTTTCGACGATGATGAAGGAAAAGAAGAAGGAAAAGGAGAAGAATTTAAACGAGAAGACGAGGAGGTTTGACGGCTGCTCCAAACTCCAGGACGCTTCGAAGTTGACGACGCTTCTCCTCGGAGCGGAAGCGCAGGCACGCCACCTAACAGCATCGGAGACGATACCGACATGATGTTTGTGCGTGCGTGTGTCTATTTCTTTCCCTCTGCTATTACGACTACTCTGTGTAAAATATAGATAAAGCGCGCGCGCCGCCGTCACACCACAACAACTCTATTTATTTTATGGAGCAAAACGCGAAGAGGAAGAGGGACAGACAGAAAGCACGTTCTCCTTTTCTTTTTCCCTTCTCGAATCAGGGTTTAGCACACAGTTTCGCAGAGAAATCTTCTCTTTCGAAAAAAGAGAAGGAAATCGTCGTCGTTTTCGATATTTGCGTCTGTGTCTGTACACACGCCTCCTTCACACCACCTCACAACTTTAATTGAAATACGATTAAGGATAACGATGACATCAACAGTAGCGTCGATGGCGTCGACGTCGGCTTTTGTCTCGTCGAAGACGACGACGACGATGAGAAAAGGAAAGCGCGGTGCGCAAAAGAAGTCAACCTTCGCACCACCTCCTCCAAGAGTCGTTTCGGATAAAGAAGAAGATTACATCAACAGCATTACGGCGCGTGATGATGCTCGTCCTTTGATGGACAAAGATGGGGATAAAAACGAAGAAGAGAGCGCGTCGTCGTCGTCACCATCTCCTTCTTCGTCTTTGTTGAGGAGAAGATTTGCGGCGAGCGTGTGTGCAGTGTCCGTTTCCGTGATGATGGGAGGAGGCGGATTTCTCGGAGAGGATATCAACACCAACAACGTAGCGAATGCGGCGACGATTAATCTTCTCCCTCCTGATTTGGAGAAGAGAAGAGAAGAAGAGGAAGCAGCATCATATGCGCGAATACGTAAATTGGAAGAAGAAATTATCGCGGAAGAGAATCGGATAAGGGCGGGAGAAATGAAAAAAGTTACCGCGGTGAACGACGAGTTGGCGCGAGTGCGAGAACAAGAGATGAAAAAAGTGGACATCTTGAACGCTGAAGCTGACTCGTTCAAGGCACAGCAAGAAAGAATCGAGGCGAACTCGAGAGATGCCGTCGCAAGAGGTGAAGCTTTGTGTGTCACGCCGTCTGGAATAGACATCGTTGGGATCACGGAGCTCTTAGCGCTCATCGGCGCCACGGCTTCGGGGATTCGAGCGAGACAACAGAAGATTATCGTGGACGAGTTGAATGAAAAGCTGAGAGCTATTAACCAGTCGCTGACTGCGAGAAGTAAACGCAATCCAACAGGTATGGGTGCGTCGTTAGGGTACGCCGGGGCGCAAATGGCAGGGACGCCAGTAGACTCACCAATGTCGGCTTCGATGTCAGAACTGGCCTCGGGTAGCAAAGACGAAGCAGCGATAAAAGACGACGGCGATGATGCCAGTAAGGGAGGAAAGAAGACAGACTTTGCCGTCGGTCCGGAAGACTCCGTGGATGATAGCGAATATGACGAGACGAGAGTGAACTTGAAGAAAGGAAGACAGCTTTTGAGAGAAAAAAGTTACCAAGAGGCGATATCGTCGTTTGAAAAAGCTTTGGCGCTTTCGAGAATGAACGGCGATCAAATCAAAATGCGACGCGCCGTTCGAGGTCTTGGCGCTACGAAAAAAGCGATGGGCGAGCTTTCAGACGCGATTAAATACATGGAAGAAGTTCTCGATATTTCCAAAGCGATTAAAGATTACACGGGCGACATGGACGCCGTCGGATCCATCGCGGATATGTACACCGAGCTCGGCGATTTGGAAAAAGCCGGGGAGTATTACGACATGTACCTGAGCAAGATCAACGACGCGAGCGTGGATTACGACGACTAGTAAAAACTTTGTACACATACAGCCACGACGACGACGGACGCTCTTTTTATCATCACACACTTTTACTGTTGTTATGTTCATCATTACAAAGTCACACTATAAGTTTTCACGAAAATTTTTGTTGTTTGTTTTGTTCGTTTCCCATATGACGTGGACATTTTTTGGAAAGAACGTGACGTACACATCTTCACAAAGGCAACGTCGACACTTCTTTAATCCTACAGAAGTAGTACACAAACACACACACCACGCAACCGCATTCATCAGGAGCGAAACAGAGATACTAAGAAAGGCAACATAATGGCTTCCGATGGCTGTCAACCCATGGAGCGCTTCTCCAAGAAGAACGGCTTCACCGCCTCGGGTTCCGATGGGTCGGCGCAGAAATCCTGGGCCTCCTGCCCGAGCTCCATGCGACAACAACAAAACTATCCAGGAACGCACCAATACTCTTCTGGAGGAGGAGGAGGAGGAGGAGGGTACGGTAGCAGTACTGGTGGATATTCCGTCTCCGGGTACGTGAATGGATACAATCCAACCTTGCCGGCGTATCCTCCAACTCGAGCGCAAATCGAGCAGATGCAAAAAAATGGACAACAGTTTTTGCCGCCACCGGGGCAGCAGTTTTATCAAGGAGGGAGAAAACCAACCGCCGTGTGGGACGGACCTGCGCCAGCTGGAGATCCGAACAAACCGAAACCAGGAACGCCTTATTACTTGAAAACGCCAGAAGAATCCAAATTTGATCCGAGCGTCGAGCAAGAGTCAGTGGCGCTCGGCGGTGGAGCAAACGGATATCGATTGCCTATGTTTGGATGCGTCCCAAAAAACGCGAGCAAGTGTTTGAAGTATGAGTGCGTGAGACACGTAAGGTGCGGGTCATCCAAAGAAAGCGAAGACTTAGAGTTGGCGAAGAGTGCGATCGCATCTTCGTCGAGACCGCGAGAGTCTTTGTTCGTATCTGCTGTGTTGGCGTGCGACGAGTGGGGGAAAGTCGAAGAAAGTTGCGACGCCGTGTTGTCGAAACTCGGTCTAGAGTCCCTCGATTTGTTCTCCATCGAGTGGCCCATGCAAATGGACAAGTCTGTGACTCTCGGACACGCGTGGAAGCAAATGGAGGCGCTCGTGTCGAAAGGTAAAGTGAAATCTCTCGGGGTGTGTAATTTTTCAGTTTTGGCAGTTGAAAATCTCGTGAAAGCGTGTGAAATCAAACCGGTCGTGAACGAAGTCGAGCTGCACCCGATGCTTTCGCAGAGAAAGCTCGTCGGCGTGTGTCGCAGATGGGGATTAGCGCTACTCTCCCGAGGGTCTATTTGTGCTGGTGTGAAAGAAGTGAGAGAACACCAGCGCTTACTCGACGCCTCCTCGGCGGCGGATGAAAGTGACCCGAAAGATATCAACTCCATTTTGACGAGATGGTCGATTCAAAGAGGCGTTGCTGTCATTTTGGACGAAGCTATGGAAGATTCTGAAGTCGAGGCTTGTTGTAAAGCGGCTAAATTTCGTTTGAACAACGCGCAAAAGGTGTGCATCGATTCAATGGAGCCAATCGCGAAGTTGCAAGGTAAACATAGATTCATGAAAGGACCGGAAGGCTTTCAGTTCGACGATCCATTCTTAGGAGGGTTAGCGCGACCTGGACTCGAGGTCAATCCGCTTTAAAAAGTAGAACTATTATTATTGTTATTGCTATCATTATAATGTAATTCAAACAGCATCCTACCAGTACATATTTATATTCTCAATGCGCTATTAGGTCGTATACTCAGCGTTAATCTTGACGTAATCGTAAGACAAATCGCAACCCCAGGCTTGTCCGTAGCCGCTTCCATTTCCAACTTCAATGTCAACAACTACGGTACCGTGCTTCGACGTTGTTTCCTTCAAATACGTCGACGCTTTTTTTTCGTCAAAGTCTACCGGTTGTCCATCTTTCATCAGCGTAATGCCTCCCATTGCTATGTTCAAACGATTTTGATCCAAAGCAGACTTCGTCTTGGCGTAGCCCGCCGCACAGGCAATTCTTCCCCAGTTCGGATCGTGGCCAAATATAGCCGCTTTCAAAAGAGACGAGCAAATTACACTTCTTGCTATGGTGCGTGCGTCCTCGTCATCTTTTGCGCCCTTGACATTCGTTTCAAAAAGGCACGTGGCGCCTTCGCCGTCCCACGCAATTGCTTTAGCCAAACCCAAGTTGATAGCGTTGAGCGCTTCCTCAACCTGTTTCGCCTCTGGGGAATTTTCATCGGTTATTTGCTTCATGCCACTTCTACCGGAAGCAAAACAAACGAGTGAATCGTTTGTAGACGTATCGCCGTCGACAGAAATCTGATTAAAACTTTTTGTCCCCACGCGCTTGACCATTTTCGTCCAAACATCCGGCGAAACGTTGGCGTCCGAGGTGACCACCGCGAGCATCGTGCCCATGTTGGGGTGAATCATCCCACTCCCTTTCGACATGCCTCCGAATTTCACCTTCGTTCCATTGATGTCCACTTCAATGGCGAGCGTTTTTCGAACAACGTCCGTCGTGCAGATGGATGTAGCAGCCGCCATGGACGCCGCGTCGGATCGTTCGAGATGTTCTCCCAACGCTTGGATTGCCGGTACAAATTTATCCATTTTAATTCTGCGACCGATAACGCCAGTTGACATGAGTAAAACATCCGAAGAATCGAGTCCGGTGACGTCAGAGACCGCTTTGGCGCACGTCATGGCATCCTCGTCGCCAAGAACACCAGTCGCCGCGTTCGCTTGTCCTGCGTTGATCAAAATAGCTCTCGAAGTCGATTTCACCTCCAATTGTTTTTTACAAAACTGCACCGGCGCTGCACACACGGCATTCAGCGTGAACACTCCAGCGCACGAGCACGATTCGTCGGCAACGATCAAAGCGCAATCTGCTCTAGTGCCTGATTTTCTTAAACCAGCTTTGTAGGCTGAAACTTGAAACCCTTCCGGCGCGGTGACGCCGGCGTTTGGGATGACTTTCCACGGACCGTTTGGTAAAAGTTGTTTCTCAATCGGAGCGTGCGCGAGCTCAAAATCTGGCGACGAATAATCCGGTTTGGTCGTTGAAGCGGCATATATTCTCGTTGGCGTTGCGCATCGTTGAACACCGACGCCTTTGTTGCCACGACGAAAGGGAGAACGCGCAGAAGAGTTTCTCGGCACAAGGCAACTTTTTTCAACTGTCACTTTCCTCATCCAAGAAGAAAAAGAAGAAGAAGAAGAAGAAGAAGATAGAGAAACAGAAGTCGAGGTGCTGTGCATCATCATTGAATTCAATAGCCCTTCCTAGATAGGTACTCTACGATTGGTTTGAACGTAAAATCGACGCTTTCGTTCCAAATACGTTTCGCTTTAGCCTTTGCAAATTTACCAAAAACAAATCCTTCTTCTTCCTCTTCTTCTCTCGTAGTTGTAGAAGGGTTTCCCAAAGAAGATTTTAAAGACGAAGGAGAAGGTGGAGGTGGACTTAAAAATGAATCCGATAACTCCGAAGTTGATCGCCAAAGCGTTCTTTGCGTCTGAACGCACGCTACAGAGCCGCCTACGAGGCCGATGAAACTCCACAAAAAGCGTTCGCTTCGCGCGATCGTCATTGTGACGAAGAACAGAAGAGTGTTTGTGTGAAATAAGTTGAAGAAAAGTTTTTCGAAAAAATAAGCAACAACATTTCAGAGAATTGGGTGGTGATTACAACAAGAACTACTCTCTCTCTCTCTCTTCTCTTTTCTCTCTCTAATACTCTTCGGCTACCGCGAACGGGTTCTCGATTTCTTTCAACCCATCTAACGGCGATACGACCATAACGCTCGTCCCTCTGGTCACAATCAATCCTAAGTTTCTCGTTTCGTCCGTTATTCTCAACGGGTCGTCCACGTCTCGTAAATACTCTTTCGTTTCGTCGAGAACGAGATTCAAGAGCTGATCGAATCCTTTTAAAATGCCTTCTACCTCTCTCCCTCCGGAAAGTTTCACTCGCACGCCTTTGTCGATGTACTTTCCTAAATCCAAAACGGTTTGTTTGTGTTGCGGTGTCGTGTGTTGTTGTTTCTGTTGTTGTTGTTGTTGTTGTGTATCCCCACCTCCAGTTGTCGCCATTTTTATTTTGATGCGGTGGTGTTTTGAGGAAATGTGAGTTGTGAGGATGTTTTTCTTGTGTTTCGTCAATAAAAAACAGCAGCGTTCATCAGAGCGCGACCTTTTACTGTGTCGTATTAGAAAAAGGTAGTAGAAGATGGTGGACACGACGCCTTCCGTTATGTCTGCTCTCGTCATCGACTGTCGATCAGACACGGTCACGAAACCTAATAAAGAAATGCGACAAGCCATGTACGACTCCGTGGACGAAGGCGTCGGCGACGACGTTTTCGGGGACGACGAATTGGTTTTGGATTTAGAGGCGCGCTTGGCGATGATGTTTGGAAAAGAAAAAGCGGTGTTTGTGCCGAGTGGAACGATGGCAAATTTGATAGCAGTCTCCGTGCATTGCGAAAAAAGAGGGTCAGAATACATATGCGGATCTGCGTCGCACATCACGCTCTACGAGCAAGGCTCCGGGGCAACCATAGGAGGAGCACACCCGAGACAAATACCGAACGAGCAAGATGGCACCATGAACATCGAGCATATTTTAGACTCTATTCGGGTTGAGGACGATCATTTCCCGACGACTCGAGTCGTGTGCTTGGAACAAACGCACAACAAGTGCGGCGGGAGAGTACTAAAGCAATCGTACGTGGACGAAGTTTGCGACAAAGTGAAAGCGGCGACAAAAAAGGGAGAGGGCGACGCCGACGGCGGCGACGAAGACAAGCGCGTGAAAATACACATGGACGGCGCAAGAATATGGAACGCTTGCATAAAGAACAAAGTTAGCTTAAAAGATGCGGTTGCGAAATGCGATTCAGTTTCCGTGTGCTTGTCGAAAGCAGTCGGCGCACCAATAGGTTCCGTCATATTAGGTACGGAAGCTTTCATACGAAAGTGCAAAAGGTTGCGCAAAGCGTTGGGAGGCGGCATGCGACAAGTAGGGGTTCTCGCCGCCGCCGCGGATGTTGGCGTAGACGCGTGGGAACAAAACGTAACGAAATCCAATCGATTAGCGCTTCTGTTTGCAAAAGGTGTGGAGAAAATCGAAAATATTAAAGTGTGTGGACCTGTTGAGAGTAATTTGGTCATCCTCTCGTTCCAACGTTTGAAGAAGGACGTCACGATCCACGATATAGTCGCCTGGTTGAAAAAGAAGTACGGGGTTTTGGTGACTGCGTTTGGCGCACCGTATCCTTTCAACGACCCAAATTCAGTTCGTGTTGCGTTCCACTACCAAATCACCGAGGACGAGATTGACTTTGCCGTGAGTTCCTTCAAAGTTGCGGCGTGGGAGCAGACAGAGTCCAAAAAAAGTGAAGGCAACTAATGTATTAAAACAGAGCGTTTTTTAGGAGGTACATAAAAAATAGGAAATGAAATTAGCTTTTGTCATAAGCTATCAACGATTGCTACCATATCATCCCATGCTCACTTCTTTCCCGGAGGGCGCCATTCGCACGCGCTACCTTCGGCGTAGGATCCGTCTGGGTTTTTCAGCTTTTCCTGTGCCGCGCGATGTTTCGCTTGCGCTTGCAAAGATTTTCGAATAGCGTCTTCGAGATGGTTACCGGAGACGCTTTCGCAATATATCAAGTGTTCGCTCGCGTCGACCTCTATTGGCCTGTCTCTCTCTGCCGACACGATGCAAATAAACCCAAAATTATCCGTCGCTTCCTCGGCGCATCGAAGTTGATGGACATCTCCCGGCGCCGTGTAACCGACATCGCCAACATGCATGGCATACGCTTCGCTCCCGAGCTGAATGTACCCGGAACCACGCACGATAACAACAACGTGCTCGTGTTGGTGATGTTCCAACGTCGTCCATCCACCAGGAGCCACTTCAAAGTATCGAACATGAAAATTCGTCGATTCGCCCCTTTTCCCGATGAGTTCAACTCGCGAACATCCTTTGAAACTACCACCGTCCATTTTGTACATTTCCCTTTCAACGCGGTTCCACATGAACTTCTTCTCTTTCTTTATCAACACTTTGCTATGGTTACCTTCTAAAGGACCGTCTGTGGCGTGTCTGTGATTTGCGGAGGAACTCTTCGCATCCGCGCTATGCGCTAATTTGGCCACCAGAGAGGTGAGCTCGTCTAGCTTTTTCTCTAAAGCGGCATTTTTCTCCCGTAATTCGCTCACTTCAGCACTCGATGGTGTCATTGGCGCGTAATGAGAAGGTGTTGTTGTAAGACGGTGGTGTCCATGGTGATTGTCATCGTACCGATCGCTCTGTTTCGTTGGCGTAACTTTCGTTTTGTCGTCATCATAATACGACAGCCGATGCGGAGACGGAGATTGGCGTTGCTTCAAATGCGCAGGAGACGCTGCAAATATGCTTTCAAAACGCGACGCTGTCGCTTCACGATCGCTAATATTCGTACGTAAATTTGACTTTTCTACGTCATCTTGTTGTAGTGGAGAGTACAAGTTCGTAATTCCATTGTGATTCAAACCGTCGATGGGGCGCTCGTTGGGCCCGTAGGCATCAATTCGGCCGGACATTTGTAAAAAGTGACGCGCATTAGCCGTCAAGTCGTTCGAGTGGGAGTATAAACTTCCACCGATGAGTAACAACACGTCTTGACCACCGTAGAATTGGCGCATGCTCTTAATCCTCTCGAGAGTCATCCCGCCACCCGGCGACGGGAAGATAGCCGGTTTCGAGCCTAGAATACTCGTACACGCTTTTTGGATATCTTTGCATTCATCTTTGGAAAAACCAAATCGACCACCGAAATTTGGGAATATCGTCGCATCGCAGCCTGCCAAACGAGGAAGTAAACCTAAGAGTACACCGTGAGAAAAACCTCTGACTTCATTCTTTGATCCGCCGCCGAGCATAGCGCCAGATATAGCCGGGTGCGCTATGATTGGAAGATTGAAATCGTCGTCTTCCGCCAAGGCACGGCAAACGTCGAGTCCGGTGATTCCTGGAAGCATCAAGACTGCACCACACCCTGCGCGCTTGGCAAACTCTGCGCGCTTTAAAACTAAGTGCGCCGGAGCGTTCAAACACGGCGCGTACAAACAGTTTCTTCCAGTAATATCATTCGCTCGACGTACAGCTTGAGCACACTTCGTCACGCGTTCTTCAAAAGGTGCGTACACTTGATTCGCTAAGCCATGGTCGTCTTTTATGATGTCAATACCACCGAGTGCGAATGCAAAGGCCATTTCGGCGAGCTTATCCGATGACGTCCCCATCGGCTTCAGCGCCGTCATCAGCAACGGTCCATACTTTACGTTCAGTAGCTTCCGTAACCCGCGAACTCCAAATCTGGGCCCGCGAAACGATGATTCTACGTGTTTCCCAAACTCTATATCAATCACCATCACATTCTCTTTAATCGAAGTGTTGCCGAATATGACATTGATGAGCTGAGGCAATTCGTTCCCGCTCGTTTCGTTGCGATATGTCACTTTCGCCACGAAGCGTGTTTTTTCGTCTTTTCCGACGGCGCCGTCGCTCTTTGCTCCTTTTCCTTCTCCTCCTTCTACTCCTTCACTTTCTTCTTCCAGCGCGTTTATTTGCCCAACAACGTTGCGTCCAATCCAGGATTCTCTCGGCACGAGCTGTTCGGGAAGCTCCACGGTTTGCTCGTACCGAAGTTCGTCGACGATGGATAGCGCTTCTGATTTTGAGAGTGCATTTATTCTGTAATGCACGCGAAAGCTGTCTTCGTGAACATCTTCCAAGTGTCGATGAGGACGATGAGGATGATGCGAGTAGGAGGTTGAAGTCATTCTTCGTGTCGTTCCTTCTGCGTTACTCGTTTATCGATCTCTTCCTCCTCCTCTTCCTCTTTCTCTTCCTCCTCTCTCTGTGTCTCGCAAATCTACAAATATTCTTTTGAAGTTTGACTTGAACACACGCCCCTTTTTCCTCATTTTTTCTTAA
>Ga0255753_1001468_pt1 | contig 28177 bp, 14 predicted proteins | sample 041ome_10_FD_179953 | JGI IMG/M metagenome (GOLD analysis project Ga0255753, IMG submission 179953) | Coastal salt marsh microbial communities from the Groves Creek Marsh, Skidaway Island, Georgia - 041412US metaG (version 2) | ecosystem: Environmental > Aquatic > Marine > Intertidal zone > Salt... | reverse complement strand
AAAATCTTAAGGGGGAAACACACAAAAAAAAAAGCGACAAAGCGCGCACAACGAACGCGACGACGACGACGAGAGAACGGAGAGAACGAACGCGCGTTCAGACGACGACGACGACGCGCGCAAAAAGCCTGTCCTCTTCCTCGCTCTGAGAAGAGTTAAAAGTACCTCTGTTTTCTTCTTCTTCTTCCGTCGTGTGTTTGATATATAAAAAAGATGATGATGTCGACGAGAGCACCCAACAACGCGCTGACGAGGTTTCTTCCTCCCGGGAAAGAAGAAAGGGGAAGCGTCGCTTCGTCGTCTTTGTCGATGAAAAGAAGCGCAATCAGAAGAAGAAGAAGAAATAAAGACGTCGTTTTCAAAACCTCTCCTCGAGCGTTCGCGAGAGAGTACCCGACGTACGACGAGCTCGGAGCGCAGCCGTACGAGACCAACGATAACAACATCATCATCGGTGGATGGCAGGAAAGAGACCCCGGGAACTATTACCAACAACACCAACAACAACGACAGAAGAGCGGCGAAGATTTTTTCTTCGGCGATGAAGCCACGGCGGCGCAGCAAAAGTCATCGCAACAACAACAACAACAGCAACAACAACGACGAAAGAATAGCGCGGGATCATCCTCTGTTTCGATGGTTTCGTCGTCAATGTCTCCGCTCGCCTCGGCGGCGCGAGAGTGGTTCGAGGCGTGCTTCGGCTTGCTCAAGGTGACGATGCCGCTGACGGCGATGTGCGCGTGCATCGCCGCGGCGAGCATGCATAGCGCGAGGTATACGATGCTGAGTCAAGTGTACCAGTTGGCGACGGGAATGACGACGGCTGGGGTTCTTATATCCGGGTTTGCGGTTGTCGCGAGCGTGATTAGCGGGTTCTTTGTCGCGGCGAGCGCGTTTGCGGATTTGGGGGGGACTAGCGGGGGGAGTAGCGCCGCCGCGCGAAGGAAGAAGAATAAGAATAAGAAGAGCGCAAATGGTTTTCAACAACAACAACAACAACAACAACAACAACAAGGATACAACAGCAGCAACGACATCTTTTCGTCGTCGTACGAGCAGCAAAGTTATCAACAACAACCTGTACAACAACACTATCAACAACCGCAGCAGCAGCAACAACAACGACAAAGACGCAAACCGGTGGAACGGTACGAGCCACCCGTGATCCATCCGACTCGACCGCCATCTTCGCCATCTAAACGCGCCGCGAGAGAAGCATACGATTCGTGGACGCCGGAAGTTCCAATCGTCGATCCGCGAGCGCAAGTTCCGCGCCCGTCCGATGTGGATTACTATTCTTCTTCCGCCTCGGCGCCGAGATCCCAAGCGTTCTCGCAGCAGCCCGAGTGGGACAGGAACGAGTCCTGGGGCTCCTACAAATCTCCGGGCCAGCGTCGCCGCGAAATGGGATACGAGTTCAAAGGCACCGAGGCTTTGAAAAACTACGTGGACCCTCGCGACCAGTACGAACGACGCGTCTCCAACAGCTCGCCGGAAGCCGAGAGCGTCTACAACCAGTACGCCTCGAGGTCGAACGGCGATCACTTACGCGCGCCTCGACACGACATCAACAACTACACGAACCCAATCCCAGAGCGAGACCGTTTAATCCCAAAACCCATGGAGCGCCCAAAACCTGGATACATCCCGACGGAAGTCCTCATCGCCATGGGTGGTGCCAGTTTAAGCACCCACATCAAGAACAAGTTTGAGGACGGGAGCATACGCGAGATGAGAAAACAAAAAGAAGAGTTCAACAAGAGGAAAAATGCTGCCACCGCGAATCGTAAAAATAACGAACAACCGTCGTCGTCCAACGCGACGAACATGTTCGGAGAGAGAGTCAATCCGGACGATATGTTTCGACGCGCTCGATGATGATTGAAAATTTTTGTAAATATAATTAATTAGTTTTCTACACGCACGAAAATAACTAAAAACTCTTGTATTTTGTCTCTCTTTTCTTCACTCTGAAGAACAAAAGAGAGAGAAATACGAAACACAAAAGAATTCGTAGCGATGACAGAGTCCGACGACGACGAAGAAGACGACGTTGAAAACGAGAGCGTCTTCCTCTCGTTGAATCCAATCACCAACGCGTCTGGGTCGGCGTACGTTCAGTTAGGTTTATCGAGCAACGAATCCGATGATTTCGACGGCGGGAAAAAGACGACCAAAATTTTCGTCTCTGTTTTTGGCCCGAAGAAGACGACGACGCGACAACAGGACGAGCGCGTTTCGAAAACGAGAGGGACGATCGACGTGTCCGTGAAGGTGGCGTCGTTTGCGACGAAAAAAAGAGGGATTTCTTCTTCTTCTTCGAGCACTTCTTTAACGGACGTGGAGATTGATTTCACGGAAAAAGTGGCAAAGTGTTTGCGAGGGGTGGTCGTGCTCGAATCCTTCCCGAAGGCGGTGGTTGAGGTGCGGTGCGTGGTAGCGGACGCGCACGGAGACGAGTTGCGAGGGTTAATTTTAGCGGCGAGCGCGGCGTTGATGCACGCGAGAGTAGAGACGAGAGATGTGCTGTGCGCGTGCACGGCGGTGATTGATGAAGACGGGGAGGTGAGGTTAGTTGAAGATTATAACAATAGCAGTAGCGGCGGTAGGAAAACATCGAAGAACAAGAAAGCGGTGGGCGCGGTGACGGTGGCGTACATGCCGAGAGTGAAGAAAGTGACGAATATTTTATCGGTCGGGAGGTGGGAAAATGCGAACGATTTGAAAAAAGCAGAGGGGGTGGCCATGGACGGGTGCGAATCTGTCGCGGAGATCATCAAGGCTGCGTTTTAACAGATGTTGTGTAGATTTATAGCGTTTTTTTATGTATCTAGAACAAGCAATTACAATGATTCTATGGACAGTCGCAACTGCTCTATTTGTTTTTCTAAATCTTGTTTCTTCGCGTGCGCGCGCTCGCCGTTATCGGGAAGTTTCGATAACAGCGCTTGGTTGGAAAGTAGCTCGTTGGTTCGCGTTTCCTCTTTTTGCAACTTTTGCAGGCGAGCCACGGCGATTGCTTTATCGTCTTTCTTTTCTCCGGCGTCGCTCCCTCGTCTTTTGACGTTAACCGCAACGGCGTCAGCCTTGGCGGCTAAGGAGGAGAGTAAACCAGCGCCGCCCCAGTTTGAATTGTTGGCGTTGCCTTTGCCGAGAATGCCGCCGCTGCCGCCGCCACCAGTCTTCGACGAGCCTTTCTTCTTTCCACCGCCGCCTAACTTTGAATCCGGAACTTTACCTGCTCCTTTACCCGCGGACGTCGAGTCGCCTTGCGAGAACAGCAAATCGTGATCAGATACTTCAAACATTCCTTTGGTGGACTCCAACTCTCTCTTCAACTGGTCGTCGTACTCTCGATGCTGCGCATGTAAACTGTTGAGCGTTTTCGCGGTGCTCGAAACGTCAGAGTTTTTGGCGTCAAACTTAAACATAACATTCCCATCCGTTTCCGCGGTAGAGAAGTATCTGAACTCGTCTTCCTCTTTCCCGTTATTATCCGTTTCTTTAGACGGACTGAAATCTTCGTTACCTCCGCCTTTCTGCGCGTCGTTAGCGATGCCTTGCTTGAACACTTGCTTTCTATACGTCTTCTCTTCAACGGTGCCAATCGTTATCATGCGATAGACTACGACGTTTTCGGTTTGGCCAATACGGTACGCTCGATCGACGGATTGGTTATCCGTCGTTGGATTCCAGCTCGGATCAAATATGATTACTCTCGTTGCCGCAGTCAACGTAATACCTAACCCACCAACGCGCGTCGTCAGCAGCATGCACTGATTTGGGCTGTCCCTTTCTTGAAACGCCGTGACGCGATCGTGCCGTACGTTCGCAGAAACGTTACCATCGATGCGGGTGACTTGATTTTCATCGTCGAAGATCTTCTTAGCGATGACTTCGCATCGGTCCAGCGCGTATCGCGATTGGGAAAACACCAAGACTTTCTTCCCGTTTCTTTTGAATTCAGAGAGAAGTGCGTGTAAGCGCTTCAATTTTGCCGAGAAGAGAAGAGGGTTCTCGCGAAGTTGATCGACGTCGAGACCGATGGAAGAAGCAACTTCGCGCAAAGCGTCGGTGGTATTAATGGAGCGATCATCGTCGTCTCCATCGTCGCTCGGTTCTTGCTCATCTGCGGTAGCACTTTCCAGTTCACGAAACGCCAAATATGGATCGTCGCATATCTTTTTCAGCGCAGATAACGCCGCCAAAGCAGATCCGGTTTTATTCATCACTTTTTGAATCGTTGGCGATTGCAGGAACGCCTCGTATAACGTCTTCTGCGCTTTTGAGAGGGGAATCCACGCGACGAGGTCGTTCTTCTTCCCTAATTTTTTCGGGGCGTTTCGCGTGGATGCCCATTTCGTCGTCGCAGTAGCCTTTGTCTCTGTTTCGCTCTTCTCCTTGTTTTCCGCGTCTCCATCTTTGTTTTTCTCCTTCGAATCGCCGTCTCTCAAAACGCCATCTTTTTCGCGTCTCAAGAAATACGGTGCGCAAATCTTCCTCAACATTTTTGACAACTCTCTCGCTTCGTGTCTTTCGGACTCGCTCGCGTCGCGAGACCGTCCAGAGGTTATTTTTCTCGCAAAGTTCTTCCTAAACTGGTCCTCACTTCCTAACAATCCTGGCGCCGCTAAATCATAAAGCGCCCATAACTCTCCTAAATGGTTTTGAATCGGCGTTCCAGAAACCACCAATCGTAAATCACACGGTAATCGTCTCACGTACTGGGCAATTTTTGTGTTTGGATTTTTCATTTGATGGCCTTCGTCCATGACGACCCATCCGAACCGAACGCTTTTCCCGCCATAGTTCTTCGCGCTGATTTCGAAACCGCGACCTTCTCTTCGTTCGATGTCTTCGATTTGACGATAATTCGTCCCTTCTTCGTTCTCTACTACTACTCCAAACTCATCGGGATTGTGTGACAACATCCCGTACGTACACAAAAGAACGGATCCTTCGCCTTCCCGCGATTGGACTTTCTTTAAAACCTTCGCGCGTTGCTCTTTCGTACCGGTGTAGGAGAAAATCTCCTTCTTCCCGTTCAAACCGCACACGATCAACTCTTTCCTCCAGTGCGGTAAAAGCGTTGTCGGCGCTAATATCAACGCGCGCTTTATCGTTTTGGACTTTAAACTACCCGCAATGAACGCCGCGGATGACATCGTTTTACCCAAACCCATATCGTCGGCTAAGATCCCTCCCTTGTTCCGCAACTGTAAATCCCACAGCCAGCGAACCGCATCGCGTTGGTGATCGTAAAGTTTCACCGCCACGGAATGGTCCAAGGAGAACTGATTTCCTTCGCTAGTTTTTCCTTTTAATCGCATGTTGTTCGGTTTATTTTTCGTAGAGGAGGATGGCGCCGGTGCCGGTGGAGGCGCCGACCGCAACGGAGGGGATGGAGGAGAAGGAGAAGCCACGCTCTCGTCAGCAGCCAGAGAAGGGGAAGGAACCGCCGTCGGTGTTAATACCGAAGACTTCACCGGTACTGTCTTCGTCGCCGCGACCGTTCGCGTTGGCGTCGTCGCAAACGCTCTCTTCGCTTCCGGACTCCGAAACGCTTGGAAGAGCGATATCTTTCTCGCCTCGGCGACGACGGGAGTCTTCGAAGTCGACATCGGTCGTTTCACCACCGTCTCCACTATAGGCGTCATGTCCTCGAATTCATCGTCGTCGTCGTCGTCCGACGAAGAAGCTTTCGAAAACGAAACGTTCTCTTCCTCTTCGCTCGGTGCTGTTTGAGAAGCCTCCGCCGGCGCGCTCGCGGCGAAGGCACCGTTGCTAAAGCTTTCATCCAAAGCGTCTTCAAACTCATCGTCTTCTTCTTCTTCTCGGACGTCTTCGGTCGTGAATTCGACGTCAGATTCGCTCTCGTATTCCTCGTTTTCTTCTTCTTCTTCTTCTTCTTCTTCTTCCTCCTCGGACGAGGACGACGACGCGTCCATCATCGCGTTTCTCTTTCCTCGCGCGGTGGAAATCTCCGACGACGAACCGTCGTCGTCCTCCTCGTCGGAATCTGAATCCAAAACGACGACTCTTCTCCCGCCGTTGTTGTTCCTCTTCTTATTTCTGTTCACGACGATCTCCTCCTGGTCGTCGTCGTCCTCGTCTTCGTCGGTGTTTTTCATCGTCGTCGTCGCTGGTAGAGAAGTGCGACCAAGCGGAGAAGACGACGCGTTCATTCTCGAGGAGGAAGACGCGAGCATCGAGCGCGTTCGTTGGGAACTTTTTTTTTGTGATTTGTGATGTTTCCCCCCCTGTTTTTGTGATTGAAAAAAAGATAAAAAAGCGTTGGATTTTGACGACGGCGCGCGGAGGAGGAACGAACGACTACTCCGCCGAGGAAAACGGGTTACGAAGCGCGAGTTTACAAACGTCTGCGGGTGTGCTTTCGCTCATACTCTTCTTATTATATTTTCATTAAAAAATCGTATTATATTTTGTTTCACTCTCTCTCACTCTTTCTTCTCTCTCTCTCACTCTCGCATGTGTTTTCTACGACGCGGACGCGCGCGCGCGTCCACCCGCGTTTATGTTTCTCACTCTCACCAATTCTCTCTTTTCTCTCTCATTCACTCGTTTACCTCCTCAATAAATTACCTCCTCTCGATGCATTTTCTCTTCGTCGCCTCACTCGTAGCTCAATAATACAAAAAAGTCGTGTAGAAATATTCGCTTATTCCACGCCTTCGATCTTGTCTTCGACTTCCATGTACAACTGTCGCAAGCGCTCGATGTTTTCTTCGCTGGTTTCCCAGTAACCTCTGCCGTTCGCTTCCAAAAAGTTCGCAACCATCTTTCTGAACGAGTTCGGGTTGGTTTCCATCAATCTCTTTTGCATTTCCGGATCGGCCATGTAGACGCTGTTGGCGTCTTCGTAGACCCAGTTGTCGACTTGGCCGGACGTCGCGGACCAACCGAGAGTGTTGTTCAATCTCTTTTGGATTTCGCGAGTACCTTCGTAGCCAGAGGCCAACATGCCTTCGTACCACTTCGGGTTCAACAACTTCGTTCTAGAGTCCAAACGCATGGTTTCGGACAAGGATCGGACTTGCGCGTTGGCGGTGGTCGTATCGGCGATGAAGGAAGACGGCATCTTACCATCCTTTCTCACGCCGGCAACCAACTTGGTCGGATCGGAATCGAAGTAGTGCGAAACATCCGTCAAGGAAATTTCGGACGAATCGAGGTTTTGGAAGGTGACATCAACCTTGGACAAGGAGGATTCGAAGATTTCTCTCTTGATTTCCATGCCGCTGCCCGGGGAATCAGAGTTGAACGCAAAGGATTTACGGTTCAGGTACATGTCTTGCAATTGAGATTCGTCGTTCCACGAGGAGTTCTCGACCGCCAAGTTGACGTTGGAGGAGTAGGAACCAGACGCGTTGGAGAAGATTCTCGTCGCGGCTTCGCGAACAGACAAGCCGAGTTCTTCGGCTTGCTCCAAGGCGTGCTTGCGGACAAAGTTCATCTCAGGCGGTTCGTCTTGCTCGGCGGCGAGCTTGACGGCGCGATCCAACAAGTTCATTTGGTTGACGAACAAATCTCTGAAGACGCCAGAGCAGTTGACGACAACGTCGATTCTCGGTCTGCCGAGTTCTTCCAACGGAATCAACTCCAACTTGTTCACTCTGCCCAAAGCATCCGGAACCGGGTTGACACCGACCATCAACATGACTTGCGCCAAAGATTCACCGTACGTCTTGATGTTATCGGTACCCCACAAGACCAAAGCGATGGACTCCGGGTAGACACCGTTGTTCTCGACGCGTTGACGTTCAATCAAACGATCGACGACAACCTTCGCGGAGGCAACCGCGGCACCAGTCGGGATCGCTTGCGGATCCAAGGCGTGGATGTTCTTACCCGTCGGCAACACCTTCGGGTTACGGATCGGATCCCCGCCCGGGCCCGGCAAGACGTACTTACCGTCCAAAGCTTCCGCCAAGGATCCGAGCTCGTTGTCTTTGACGACTTGCTCCAAGCAAAATCTGAGGTAGTCGAACAACGTGCGCATCTTGGCGACGTCAACCTTTTCGAACTTGGTGCCCTTCAAGGAGTCGCCCCACGGCAACGCGATGGAGGCATCGCCAAACAATTTGCCGAGTTGACCGAGCGCGTTGGCGGCAACTCTGCCAGTCGGATCAGACGCGTTCTTGACGAACGCTTTGACGGCATCTCTGGACGCAAACGTGATGTCTTGCAACATTTGGACGTATTCCAACTCACCGGCATCGTTTCTGCGGTAGATGTTCTCGATGTCTTCACCGATGGCTTGCGCCAACAACTGCGGCATACCAACGATGCCGTCTTCCTCTCGGTCGATGCCGGCAATGTTGACCAAAGTCGCAACCGCTTCCTCCGCGGACGGCGGGCAACCGACGACGTGCAAACCGCACGGCAACAATCTCGATTCAATCTCCATGATCTTACCGTACACTTTACCGACGATCATGTCTCTGAAATCTGGCTCCAAGTCCGCGGCATCGGTGTCCGCCGACGGCAACTCCTTGATATCCTTGTCCAAGTTGCACGTGATCGCCGTGGTAATGATGGTGTTCACGATGGACGGACCACGACCGGAATCTTTCAAAGTTTGGTACGAGGAAATCAATTCCTTCAATTCTTTTAATCCTTTGTACAAGCCAGCGTTTTCAGCCGGCGGCGTGAGGTAGGAGATGGTGTTGGCGTAGGAGCGTCTCTTGGCGATGGTGGCTTCCGAAGGGTTGTTCGCGGCGTAGTAGTAAATGTTCGGCGTGGAACCAATCAACAAGTCCGGGTAGCAGACACCGGACATGCCGACTTGTTTCCCCGGCATAAATTCCAAAGAGCCGTGGGTACCAAAGTGCAAGACTGCATCCGCTTTAAAGATTTTTTCGATGTACGTGTAGTACGCGGCGAAGCCGTGGTGCGGCGACGCAGACTTGGAGAACAACAATCGCATGGGATCACCTTCGTAACCAAAGGTCGGTTGGACACCAATGAAGACGTTACCAAACTTCTTGCCATACACAAGCATGTTTTGGCCGTCGGTGTTCAAATTACCAGGCGGCGGGCCCCAGTTTTCGTGGAGTTCCGGTTCGTACTCGCACAACTTCTTGTACTCGTTCACCGGCATTCTGTATTCGACGTTCAAGTCCGGCGACGCGAATTGCGCTTCCTTGTCGTTCAAGACGGAGTTGATCAAGTCCATTTCGTTGTCCGGGCAGTTACCGATGTTGTAACCTCTCTTCTTCAAATCTTGCAAGACTCTGAAGATGGAACCGAAGACGTTCAAGTACGCGGCGGTGCCAACGTTTCCTTTGTCCGGCGGGAAGGAAAACACGGTGATCGCCAAGTTCTTTTGCGAGTTCTTCTTGCGTCTCAACGAGGCCCACTTGATGGCTCTTTCCGCGATTTGCGACGAGCGATCTTCCAAAGCGTGCGATTTACCAGACTTGGAGTCTCTGCCGGAGAAGATGATCGGTTCCAAACCACCGTCCAATTCCGGAAGCGCGACTTGCAACGCGACTTGGACCGGGTGCAAACCGAGCGTAGAGTCTTTCCACTCCTCGGTCGTTTGGAAGGACAACGGCACGGTAACCATGTACGGCACGTCCAACTTCTTCAACGACTCGATCGCTTTCGGGTGATCTTGTCTGGCCGGGCCACCAACCAAGGCGAAACCAGTCAAAGACAACACGGTGTCGACCAAAGCGCCCTTAGTGATCGGATCGAAAAAGAAGCGATCCACCGGGACGGAGAAGTCCAAGCCGCCGGCAAAGACCGGGACAACCTTGGCGCCTCTCGCTTCCAAGTCCATGACCATACCGTCGTAGTGACCGGCATCACCGGTGACCAAGTGCGATCTTTGGAGAACGACGCCAATAACCGGCGCGTCCTTCTTGAACTTGATGTCCTTTCTGGTATCGTACCAGTTCAAGTACTCCTTGACGTCTTCGAACATGGTCGGCGCCATCGGGTGCCAGATACCAATGTCCGGAAACGTCACCGGCTCGGCAACTTCCCCGACGTCGACATCGGCCAATTCCGGAACGTAAGCCTTGGAGATCATCAACAAGAAGTTCTCCAAGTTTTCCGAGGAACCGCCCAACCAGTACTGCAAAGAGTTCATGAAGTTTCTCGCATCCGCCGCCTTGTCGCTCGGCAAATACTTCAAAACCTTCGGCAAAGTTCTGACCAACTTCAACATGCCCTCTTCGAAACCGCCGGATTCTTTCTTCTTTCTCATGAAAGAGGCGATCGCAGACTTGGATTGACCCAACTGCGCCATGGAAAACGTACCCAACTTGTTCAATCTCATAACCGCCGGCATGGACGGGAAGATCACGCACGCGTCCAAAGAGTCTCTCAACGGGGCGACAATGTCCACGATCTTTTCCGCCAATTCTTCGATGAAGATCAAAGAACCGATGAACACGTTCGCGTTCTCCACGTCTTCTTTAAATTGCTTCAAGTTCTCTTCGTTTCTCAATTCCTCCAACAAGTAACCCGAGACTTGAACGCACACGTTCTTGTTCGTCGCGTTGATCTGCTTCACCGCGGCGGACAAGGAAGACTGATATTGCGATTCCAAAACGACGTAAACCATCTTCACGACCGTTCTCCCGTTCGCTTCCGGAATGATCGTACGAATCGCCGGGTCAACGTTCGTGAACATCCCTTTCGAACTGTCCGCGTCCGCCAACAACTTGTCCTCCTCAGAGGACGTTCCAGCCTTCTTCAAAGGCCCATTTGGTGGCGAGATGACCGCTTTGGTGACGACTTGCCTCGCGAGTCTTTGGCTCTGTTTCGCGGAAGTAGTTGTCTTCGCGCGTAAGCTCTGCGCAGTTTCAACGTTATCAGGTAAAAGATGATCATCGGGTCAGCGTTTGTTGTTGTTGGGTTTCGGTGTGGATATGGTTTCACATCAAAAAAATGTACGAAAAATCTGTGATCTCTTTCCCCACGAGAAGAAGGGAGTGACGTCGACTCTGAAAAACCATCTCTCGCGTATCTCTTTTCTTTTCGATCGCAAAAAACGAACGGTTACGCTCGCGCAAAACCGCCGATGCGAGAACCAAAAGAACGAGCGAAACGCGCTCGATCTTCTGCGCGGATAAAGATTCTCGTTTGAATGCGTTTACGCGCGTTTTTATCGCCGCGCGCGCTTGGAAAATCTCAGCCATTTTCACACCCGGAGCCCCTTTGGAGAGATAAAAACAAAGAAAAAATTTCCCCCCAAAAGAGAGAGATGGAGAGATGGAATCGCGAGAAACTTTCTCGAACAACGAGAGAGTAATAAAAAGAACGTCTACTGAGACGACGCGACGAAACGAACCTTATGCAAAGCGAGTTTGCTCCCGAGCGCCGCGGACGATGCTGACATCGAAGACGACATTTTAAAACTAAAAGTGTGGTAAAATAGAGTGAGGAATGCGTTTGTTTCTCTTCCCAAAGTCCTGGTCTTGTGTTTTTTTCCTTTTTCTCTCCTCTGTCGAGAGAAGATTTTTTCCCGTTTTGGGAGAGATGAAGATCTTTTTTTTTCCCTCTCGAGGCAGGAGAACCTTTCAAATCACGCGAGAGTCCACTTTTTGCTTTTTTTCACTTTTTTACGTAAAATACGTTTTTTTGTACGAGTACTCTCGTCGCTTTTGGTTCTCTCGCAAACATCATCAAAAGTGCTCGTATAAATACTACATTATATACATATAGTACACGAGTCCTCTAATAAACATCGTGAATATCAGAGTAATAGTTTAGTCAGAACGCGATATACGACAGCGCATATCATCGCTCGTGTTTGTTTGTTTGTGCTTGCGTGTGTGTGTGTGTGTGTTTAAGAAAGAAAAGGTTCATAAAAGAGAGAGATGGGCGCCATTTCCTTGCTCCTCCGCCACCCGTTCGATGTGTTCCCGCTCTTGAAGGTGAAAAAAATGGCGGACGAGGCGAAGAAACTCCCGAAAGAGGAGAATCTGGCGTTCTGTTACGACATGTTGAATAAAGTGTCGCGGTCGTTCGCGATCGTGATTCAACAGTTGGACGAGGAGTTGAGAGACGCCGTGTGCATCTTTTATCTCGTGTTGCGAGCTTTGGATACGATCGAGGACGACATGGCCATCGATAACGCGGACAAAGTGCCGCAACTTTTGAAGTTTCACGAAGACATATACGATCCGGAATACAAACACACGACGTGCGGGGAGAAGCATTACAAGACTTTGATGATGGAATATCCGAAAGTGACGAATGTTTTCTTGCGATTGAAGAAGCCGTATAAGGACGTCATCGCGGACATAACGAGACGCATGGGAAAAGGTATGGCGGATTTCATCGAGAGCGAAGTAAACACGTTGGAAGATTGGGACGTGTATTGTCATTACGTCGCTGGTTTAGTCGGGATTGGTTTGTCCGATTTATGGGCCGGGTCCAATTTGGAGGCGAAGAGGTTCAAGACAGAGATGGAGGATTTAAGCAACGCCATGGGGTTGTTTTTACAAAAGACGAACATCGTGAGAGATTATTTGGAGGACATACAGGAGATTCCGCGACCGAGAATGTTTTGGCCGCGAGTGGTGTGGGAAAAGTACGCGACGAGTTTGGACGATTTACAATACAAGAAGAATCGAACGAACGCGGTGCATTGTTTGAACGAGTTGATTACGAACGCGTTGACGCACGCGTGCGATTCGTTGGAGTACATGAGCCGAGTGAAAACGCCGTCAATCTTCCGATTTTGCGCGATTCCGCAAATTATGGCCATAGCGACGTTAGCAGAGTGTTACGATAACGGGAAAGTGTTCGAAGGCGTGGTTAAAATCCGAAGAGGCTTGTCGGCACGCATCATGTTATCTTCCAACGACACGTATCAAATCGGCCAAGGCTTCAAACACTTTCTGAAGATTTTGAAGAACAAAGTGCGAAAAGAAGACCCGAACCACAAGGAAACGATACGATTGTGCGATTTGGCCACGGAGAAAGCGCAAGAATTGATCGATTCGAGCGATCGAGGTAAACTGGAAAAGTTGCGAAACGCGAATAACGATAAACCGTTATCTTTGGGCGTAAAACTTGGGTTGTTGACGTTGTTTGGCGGATACGCGGTCTACGCGTTCAACTTGGAACAAATGCGCGAAAGTATGGGATTGAATCCTAAAAATGGCGCTCGATGGGTTGATCAAATGCAACAATTCTTTGCCGTGTTGGGTGTCATCTTCGTGATGTTTTTGATGTACTCCACGCGCGGCACCACTCGTCGATGAGTGTTTGAAAATGGACTCCCGCGCGAAAAAATTTACTTTGCGTCATCACGACAATAATACAACAATAGAGAGTTTAGCGAGAATATAAAAAACGAAAGCTATTTAAAAAATAGACGCATCGAACTCGTACTATATCGTCGCGTTCGCGCGCGTCGATTCGCCGCTTATTCTGTTTGTTTATGCTCCTCTCACTCTCGCGCAAATATTATTCGCGCGAATCGTTTTTCTGTACTAAATATCTTCTTCTTTTTGTCTGTGTGTGCGTTGTTTCGCTTCCTCAGAATTTCACACGAGTTTGAGAGACAGGGAGACAGAAAGAGAGAGAGAGAGAGAAAAGAAGCGAACGAACGCACAAAATGCGTCGATTCCTCCTCTTCTGCTTCCTCTTTCTCTTCGCGCATTCGCGCTCGACCGTCGCCACCGCGCGTTCTTCTCCTCTTCAAAAGAACGGACGAAATTTGTTGCAACGAACCCATCGGTCATTGTACTTGGAAGATTTTTCTTCTTCTTCTTCTTCTCCTCCTCCTTCCCCTCTTCCTTCTTCTCCTCCTCCTTCCCCTACTCCGGCGCCGGAAACGGAGGAAAAAGAATGGAGAGGCGCGGACACGAAGACGCTCGCGAAACTTCTCGAGTTGGAGCAAAAATACAGCAAGATGATGTCCGATTTCCGAGAACAAAATAAAGGCGAGATTTCGTTGACTGAGCTCGATCGAATCGGAGAGGAGTATCGACAAGCGTCGAGGGCACATCACGAAGAGTTGGAACGTGCGAAGATGTTGTTGTCGTCGGAAAGCGAAGATGCGAGCAAGAGCATTAGCGGTGGTGGTGATGGTGGTGGTGGTGGTGGTGCCAATGATAGTAATACTAGTAACGAAAACATCGACGTGAACGACCCGCGGACTCGCGAGCGTTTTTTCAAAGCCCGAGCGAGAAAAACGGACGATGAGTTGATTGTGTTCGCGGTTGGTGACACGAGAGATCACCGTAGAGTAACAAAAGATCCAGCAATTAGCACGATTAGTACCGACTTTGTCGCCAACGTGGCGTTGAATTTGAAAGCGATGGGCATCGAACACTACGTAGTCTTGGCGAGTTCGAAGGAATTATGCGAGACGTTAAAAACGAGATATAGGGAAGCGTTCGGGGATTACGGTGCTTGCGGGTTCTCCTCTGCGTATACCGAGAACGCGCAACAGTTGGAAAAGTGGAACTTGAAAGTAGGCGATATGTTTTTACTCTGGATGCAACAATGGTTGTTGGTCTCGCAAGCCATGGAGGCGAACTACGGCGTCATGAGAGTAGATTCAGACGTGGTATTTTTAGAGGATCCGTACAAGATTATAAACGGGCCATTGATGACTCCGTTTCGAGTGATTTCACAGACGGATTTGTTCGCCGCAAACACGAGGCCAAACTGTGAAAGGAAAGTTGATGGCCAGGCAACGTTGTCGGAGGAACGAAAGCGGTATGCCGTGGCTCTTGGAAGCGACATTTCTTTGTGCGATGACGCGGTACCAAATGCCCTGTTGAACATCGGGTTGATTTACTTTCGTAAGAGTAATTCAGTGCCTCACAAAGAGACGGCGTTGTACGATTTCTTCGTGAAATTAAATGAAAAGTTTCAAAGTATTTTACAAGATCCAAACGCCGATGGGAACGCCGAACGATTGCTCGATCAACCAATCTTTCGCGACGTTATGAACCAATTTTTTGTGGGAAATTTCAAAGTTGCCGCCGCCGGGGATGGAATGACATCGATGTACCAGCACAATGCGTGTCCTCACGACGCAAACGAGTGCGAAATCATTCAAAAGGAAAGAAAGGTGACCGCGATTTCGTTCGTAGAAATCTCGAAACAACCGAGAAACGTCGGTGATGCCATCGTTCCGGAACTCGTACTGGGCGCTCCGGATTGGTTTTTTGGACGAGGATGTCTTCGAGGCGTCGCGGATGGTACAAAAACCGTCCGTTCTATTCGCGACGTGATGACAAAAGCTAATTTAGACAAAGTCGACTATCCTATCGGGAAGGATACGTGTCCGGCAAATCCGCGTGCGGGAGCAAGCATGAGAGCGCCCGGAAAAGCTGCTAGAGGTGGCGGGCTAGTCGCCGTCCACGCGGTTTACAGTAAAGCCAAGAAACGCGTCGATGCAATGCGCACTCTTGGATGGTGGCGCTTGGACGATTCCTCTGCAACGACGACACAAAACGACAACGGAGACGCGTGCGAAAACAATTCGGGAAATGAAAACGGTATTCTCTTCACGCACACGTACTTTCGCCAAAACGAAATCGGTTTCAAAGCCTTCGTTTGCGCTGGAAAGCCAAAGTCCGTCGGTCAGTGCGCATGTTGCTCGGGTGTTCCCGAAAACTCGTTAGATGACGAGTTAAAGTTCATCGAATACACCGCCGACGACCAGATTCGCCAGGTTGGGAACACGGAAAGACTGCAGCGCGTTGCGCACGGTTGCGGCGCTTTGGACGACTTCAACGGCGGTTGGAACGAGTTTTGGAACTAGCGTAGAAGATAGAGGAGAGATGTTTAATGCATTGAGACACATGTATATGTATAGTATAAATAGCAACACAAAAGATTACACGTAAGAAACTAAAGCGGCGTCTGAGAAAAGATACGAGTCGAATCGACTTTTTAATCATACCCATCTAATTTATCCGTCAACTCGCTCGCTTTATTCGCGCCTTCGATCCCTTTCGTCCACAAAAACGCGCTCAGCGGGAACCCCGTAACGATAAACCACCCCAAAATGGGTTTATACAATCCACTCGTCGACTCGACGACGCCGAAAATCGGTTTCGAAAACGTCCACTCGAAGCAACTCCCCGTCGCGGCTAACAGCGTGATCAGACTTCCCAAGAGGAAGAGCGGCCACGGAAGTTCTCCGGATTCTTGCTGCGCTTTTTTTTCGAGCTCTCTGCGCTCCCACGGCGGGATGTCTTCCTTCTCTTCCTCTTCCTTCGTTTGCTCGGTCTCCGGGGTCGCTCGGAGAGGCGCGAGCGATGGATAACGCGCGTATCTTTTTCCATCGTGCTTTTGAAACGTCGTCGTCATCGAACTTTTCCCCACCGGGAAGAAACTTTTTCTTTCGAAAGACGACGACGACGACGACGAAGAAGAAGACGAGCACGACGCTCTGCGCGAGGACGATTGTCTGGAGGAGGAGGAGGAGGAGGAGCTCGAGGAAGTGGGCGCGAAAACGTGGCGCGCGTAAGTTATCATTGTTGTGTTTTCGTGTTTTTTTATAAAGAATGTGTACTCAGTTTCTCGTATTACAAAAATTTCCTATTCTTTATTACTTATACGTATATAAACGGAGAGAGGAGAGCGTCTTGCACACACTCTCTTCTTTCTCTCTCTCGTTTCGATGGGGTATCCATTCGCTCTGAAAAAACGAACGACCGTCTCTTTTTCTTTCTTTTTCTCTGTTACTTTTTAAATATTATCGCGTTTCTTCACATCGTATATACATTTCTTCGTTTGTCCGAGAGACGGTTTTCTTTGGCGATGGTGACGCGAAAAAGCTTCACAGGAGCGATTTAAGCCTTGCCACCATCGGCGCTGTAGCCGACAACTTCCATGTCTTCCGGTAAGATGGCGTTCAAGACCATGGCCAAGAGGGTACCGATGGAGTACGGCGTCGTCAATAAGATGATAATACCGTCTCTGATGCCTTGTTCGCCTTTGCTGCAGTCGCCGCCTTCGCGGAACGGACCGGTGCACGGCCAAAACGGAGCAGTACCGGGACTCGCTCTTTGGTCGCCAAAGATCCACGGGACCGCGGTGACACCCAAACCAATGCCCATGGAGATGGCCAAGATGATGCGGTTTCTGCGAGAGTTGAGGTCGGCTTTAGCGACGACGGACAAGCCGGAGACGAAGACGTTGCAGAAGAGAAACGTCGTCATACCACCAACCACACAGTCAGGCATAGATGAAATAATGCCGGAAATCTTGGATAAGACGCCCAATACGATCAACCAGAGACCGCAGCATACGCCAGCTCTTCTGGAAGCGCACTTGGTCAAAGCGATGACCCCGTTGTTTTGGGAAAACGTGGTGTTTGGCATGCCGGTGGCCAAAGCCGCCGCGAAGGAGCACACGCCGTCGGAGAGTAAACCACCTTGCACGGATTTGTCGAACTCTTCCGATTCAGTGTCTTCCTCGGACGCTTCGTACGTGGCGGTGAGATCACCGATTGTTTCAATCGTAGTGACCAAGAAGGCGATCAATAACGGCAATACAGCAGGACCGTAAAAGCCAATCGGAAAGTTTTCCACCCACGCAAACGTAATCGGTTCCGCATTTTCAATCTTAGTGTCGGGAACGAACTTCATTCCTTCCGCTCTCGACACACCAGCGACGAAGTAACCGAAGAGCAAGGCGATGATAACGTTCGCATTCTTCATGAACGGCGAGCCGAACAACTCGATAATGATGAGCATGAGCATGACCGAAAAGCCAAGCGCGACGTATTCCGTAGAACCAAACGCTTTGATAACTTCACCGTTACCGTCGCACGTGGATTTACCACCTGCGGTTCCACCAGGGAAAGGCGCGACACCGGCTTGTTCAGGACCGAAAAATTTTCCCTCTCCCGAACCAACCAAACCATAAACTTGAGCGTTGTTCTTCCAAGCCATTTCCGCGCACACGGCGCCGCCGCCCCAATACTTGATACCGGTCGCCGTCAAACCAGCGCCGATGAGCATGACAGCAACACCAGTGACAACGCTCGGGAACATTCTTCGTAACTTATCCTTCGGGAGGAACGACAAGAACACCTCGAGCAAAGCGCATACCATGGTCGTACCCAACATTTTCCCGTACGCTTCCTTCCCGGAATAACCTTCGCCTTTCATCTGCGCGATCGCATTCTCATAAATGGGCAAAAACCCAAAAGAAGTGCCCAAAACGGACAACATCCCAGTCCCAAACACGTATTTCGTGCCCGGAATGTTAAACTGCACGCAGTTCAAAATGGTAAAAATACCGGATAAAATGAGCGAAGCCGCGATGGCGTATTGCTGCAAATCCGTATCCGCGAAAGCCACGGAGAATTTCATCACGACGAACGGAGGTACGATGAGACCACCGACCATCGCGAACGCGTGCTGAAGACCCATGACTAACGCCACGAGGATCGGGAGATCGTCGTTCTGCGAGAAGAAGTAAAAGAAGAAGTAAAAGAAGAAGTAAAAGAAGAAAAGTTGTTGTTGTCAGTTCGAGTATTTTTTGGAAAAAAAAAATCGATCGATCCCCTTATTTCAAACGGAAAAAAAGGTAGTCGTTGGGGAGCTTTTTGAAAGAGAAAAATTGAGAGAATTGGACGACCACTTGGGTGGGGTGTTCGCGATCAAAAACCATCCTCCAAACGAACGGTTCGTTCAAAAAACGGTCAAAAAGTGCGAGATCACATCTTTCGCGTCGAACGCGTTCGCTGTCTGAACTCGACCGCGTTTGGAGGTTGCTTTAAATCGACGACGTCTTTTCGGGAATTATTATAAATGTGCCACGCAGGGGAAAAATTTGCGGAAGAGGAAAATAAACACGCGCGAGAGAGACGCGTATAAAAACGCACCTTGCGAAAGAATTGCATCTTTCTCGTGGACTTCCCCCAGGGAACCGTTGGGAGGCACAAGGCCCCAAAGTCAAAATTGCCGATGAGTTGCACCATCGTTGTTGTTGTTGTGTGTTCAGTTTTCAACGGAATTGAAAATAGAAGTGACGAGGATTCGTGTTGTTCGTGGGAAGAAAATTCAAAAACGTGCAACGGTAAAAAGCCACATAAACGCAAACTTATTAAAACACACGCACGCGCGCACGCGCGCGGCGAGTATCTTTTTTTTAGAAACGCAAACCGCGGTTATCGAAAAAATGCACCGAGTGAATGTAACAATAAGAATACTTTCATTAAATGGCAACTTTCGGCGCTTGGACGATGTTCGCGCTCGCCGCGTAACTCGGCAAGCCGCCGATCGCGGTCGGAGGCCAATACTTCGCCACCGCTCTGCCTATGATTCTATCTTTCGGTAAAGGTCCCCACGCGTGCGAATCGAACGAGTTGTTTCTGTTGTCTCCCATCACAAACACGTCTCCAGCCGGGACTCGCAATTTTGGCATGTTGTATTTAATCTTTTCCAGCTTTAACTCCTTCCCTCTCGATTGCCCGTTGACGTACAACTCGCCGTTCTTCACCTCCACGTCGTCGCCTTCGAGCGCGACTATTCTCTTGATGAAGACTTCGTTGTACACTTTTTTCGTTTTCTCGTTCTTCGGAGGGTTGAATATGACCACATCTCCAACGTCTGGGTCTCGCGCGAACCGGTAGGTTAACTTCTCCGCGATTAACCGGTCGCCGATGTCAAAGTTCGGGTACATGCTCAAACTCGGTATGTATCGCGGTTCCGCGATGAACGTGCGAAAGGCGATGGAAACGGCAAACGTGACGCCAACCGTGATTACATCTTCTTGCGAAAGCCTCGCCCACTCTGGAACTGCTTCTGGCCACGGTAACGGCGTTTCTTCGTAATATTCGCCCTCGTCGTCTTCGTCGTCGTCGTCGTTGTTGTTGTTGTTGTTGTTGTTGCCGCCAGCCGCTTGGGGCACGAGCGCATCACTTTTCCTACTTTTACTACTACCACTTTTACTACGTCTGCTGCTGATAACACCCGCTGCTCCAAAACGCCTCCTCCCGAACGACGACTCGTCGGTTCGGCGGCTCGAAACCGCGAGCGGCGAACGGCGTCCTCGTCGCGACGACGACGACGACGACGAGGAAACCTTCGATTCTATCCAAACGCCATCGTCTCTTCTTCCCGAAGAAGAAGAAGAAGAAGAAGAAGAAGAAGAAGAAGAAGAAGAAGACGTAATTCTCGCGCTTCTTTTCGTCTCTCCCTTCCTCGAGAGAAGAAAAGGAGGAGGAGAAGACGCGCCGCGGGTGATCGATGTCGACGTCGCGCAGAGCATCGTTTCGCAAACTCCTTTGTTTTTCTCGCGTACTAGTCGCGCGCGCGTTTTTTGTTCCGGGTAAAGAGTTTTTTGTTTTGGGCGTTTAGGGTTTAACACCCTAAATTCAAAGCAAAGAAAAAAATCTGAAAGAAAAAAAGTCGAAAAACAAAACAAAAGAAGAAGAAGAAGATGCGGTCGAAGGCGTTCGAGAAGCGTTACCACGACCTGGTGGAGCACGACCCGATAGGCGCGGACCCGCGAGATTTCATCCGCAACGCGCTGTCCTATTCTTCTTCTCCGGCTTCTTCAACTGCGCGCGCGGGGTCTGCGTCTGTTCGTGATGGTGGTGTTTTTGTTCGCGAGAATAACGACAACGTGAAATCGAATTCCAATTTTCGTTCAAATTGGAAAGAGAGGAAGACGTTTTCGAGTGGAAATATCTTCGACGAGAGAAGGGAATCGCCGTTTAAAAACGAGAGAGGTTTGTTCGATGGAGATTGGGAGGGATGGGGACGTCGCGGCGTCGATGGCTCCTCGACGCCCGTGGCTTTTGCGGATTCGCGCTCGAAATTGAGAAGCGAATTGATGTCCTTGAGGAGAAAAGAAAGGAACGATGGCGGCGGCGAAGACCCGTTTTCATCGTATCCGGCACCATCGACGGTGGAGAGACAGAGACGCGCGCAAGAGCGAGTGACAGCAGCGCTGAGGAAGCTTAAAATCGAGAGGAAATTGGAGAAGACGCCAGAAGTGTTCGGACGTACGAGGAGAAGTTTCGCGAGCGAGAGCGAAGAGGAGGAGGATGCGAGCGCGAGAACGTATAGAAGACATCGAGTCGTGCGAGCGACGGAGAAAGAACATTTTCTCAGCACACCGTCGCCGTCTACGAGTAGAAGAAGAGATAGTTTGAATAGCACTAGCAGCGCGAGCGCGAGGAAAATAACGTCAGGAAAAGGAGTCTCGCCGTTAGGACCGCCGAGACGAGTTCCGGTGGATAAAGTCAATAACAGTCCGAATTTGATTTCGTTCAGTCCACCACTTCAAGAAACGAAAGGTTCGCCGTTGAATAAGACCCCTGCGCGCGTCAGCCCTCTCGGTCCGCCGAGACGCGTGTTGAAGATTGATCAAGAAAACGAGATTTCTTTTTCGAATGGCAACAACTACTCGTCACCGGCGGCAGTTTCTAGACGTATGTACAGCACGCCCGAAAATCGTGTTTACCCCACGCCAGAGACGAAACAAACGCAGGAAAAGTTAAAGAAGAGCCTTTTAGAACGGCTTTCGAAGATTGCGAACGATTCACCCTCACCGTCGTCGAGGAAGAGTAATAATGGCTTCACCGCTAGGTTGTAACATGCAAATATTTATGAGTCTGTCAAATTAAATTCCACAATCTCTATTTCTATTCTTACAGGCGCAAACGCAACGCTCGCTGCGTTTCTTCTATTTTGGCTATATTCGATGATTCCAACGATAACGCGTCTCGAACCATCTTGTCTACTTCTTCTGCATCATTTCTCACGCTCTTGCGAGTGCTACTTTCTTCAAAAGCTAACGATTTCACCTCGGCAACTTCGAGAACCCTTTCAGGTATCCCCGCCATGCTCGCGACGTTCAATCCAAACGAACGATGTGCCACGCCTTCTTCGAGCGTGTAGAGAAAAGTGATGCGTTTGCTATCCTTCTCGTCGCTCGTTTTCACGTGACCTGGGAAGCAACAAAATACCTCGTCCGCGTTGCTTTCTTTGAACTGCTTCGCGAGATTGGAGAAGTGCGTGACGAAAACAGTCGCGCATTGAACCTTTTCGACAAGCATCCGCAGCGTGGCCGTGGCTAACGCGATGCCATCGGACGTGGACGTGCCTCGACCGAGTTCATCGAGCACGACTAAAGATTTCTTGCTGCACGACTTTAATATCGCGGACGTTTCGCTCATCTCTTGGAAGAATGTGGATTGACCGAGCGCGAGATTATCAGCGGCGCCCGCGCGCGTGTAGATGCCGTCTAACACGGACAAGCGGCACGATTGCGCCGGAACGAAGGAGCCAATGTGTGCGAGGATAGCAATGAGCGCGACTTGGCGCGCAAAACATGATTTACCTCCCATGTTCGGTCCGGTAAGAATCATTGCGCGACGTCGACGAGGAGTAAGATTGTTCTCACTACTCTCGCCTAATGGCTGAACACCGCCCAACGACGCTGAGTTTGGCACGAACTTATCGACCATTTTTGCATCGAGCGTCGGATGTCTCCCTTTTATGATTTCAATGCGCGCAGTACCGTCTTCGTTTTCTTCGTTCTCGTTGAAAAATTCTGGTCGACAGTATCCGTCGTTCATCGATAAAATCGCGAGTGCGTTCAACGCGTCAATCTTCGCCGCCGCTTTCGCCGCTTGGCGACATTCGCCGTACGAGACGCGCGAAAATTCTCTCAGAAACGACTTCCACGCGCCCTCACACGCCAACGCGAGTCGTTCACTGTTCGCCTCCAACGATTTCATGTTCTCAAGAACGATCGGTGGATGGTACCGAATTACTTTTTTGGACTTGTTCGCGCTGACTTTAATCCAGTCGTTTGGTGGTTTCAATTTATCGCTGACTTCGATGAGATATTCTGCGCCGGACGCGCCGCCGACCGAAGTGTAGGATAATTTTGCGCCTTTGATAATACCCGGAATTTGCGCCGCCAAATCAGGAAGCAACGCATCCATGGCGGCTTTCGATTTTTCAAGATTGTCGTGCGCTTGAAACATCTCCGGAAACTGTTTTTGGTTGTCTTCGTTTTCTCTCAAGAACAACCCTACGTATGCGTCTCTCGAACATCCCAAATTCCCAGCTTTTGAGTTGGCTACGGTTAAATCTAACGCGTTGAGCGCTTTCGTGCACGCGCGCAGAGTGCCTTCGTCTGCACACGCGCTCAAGAGTTCATTCAACGGAGACTTCTCGCCGTCTCCACTCGAAGAGACGCATTGTTGTGTTTCTACGCACGCCGCGCCAAAGGAAAGAAAAAATTGCATTGCCGCGACAAACTCAGCCGGAGTGGCATTCAAATGGTGCGCTCGAGCAACCACTCTTTCCACGTCTGGGGCTGTCCGCAACGTCTTTTCAAGTTTTTCGAGCGCAACCACGGACGTTGGCGCGCCGTTCATTGCCCTGAGCTTTTCGATTACGGACAAGCGATTCTCGATTTCTGCGCGATCTCGCAACGGTCTCGAGACCCATCGGGAAAGTTCGCGACTCCCAGCTTTCGATTTCGCGTGGTCGATGAGCCACAACAGGCTGCCCGTAAACGATCCGTCGTCCGAGTTTCGGAAGATTTCGAGTTGTCGTATAGCATTCGGAGATAAAATCATCTCCGATTGGACATCATCTAAAGGCTTGATTGCTTTGGACAGTTTCAAAACGTTTTCCAGCTTGAACGGGACGAGGTATTCCCTCGCCGCCGCCAAGGTCGCGATGAGAAGACGAGGAAGATTTGCGACTTTTTCAGAGTTCTGCGGTCCAAAATAGTCATCGATCTCCGCTTTTGATAAGCTCGAGACGACGGAGTTGGACTGTTCTATGCGCGCGTCCGGAAATAAAGCCGAGACCAACCGTTTCGTTTCTTTCGACGAAGAGGATTCTTCCCCTCCTCCCGCAAACACAATTTCGCACGGAGAAATTTTCAAAAGCGCCGACTCTAATTTCGAGCGCGAGCTGTCGTCTTCGAAATGCGCGTGATAAATGTTACCGACGCTCGTTTCGATGGCAACTAACGCGATTTCGTCGTTGTTCCCTCCCTCGGAATTCTTTTCTTCCGATATGCACAGCAAATAATTTGAAAGCTGCTGCTGTTGTTGTTTGTTTGCAGTCGTATTACTCATCGTCGAGCTTTTGCGTTGATTCGCAATCACTTCTTCTTTCTCTTCACCACCCCCGTTTTCTCTATCTATTTTATTTTCGTCGCTGTCGACTACTTTCATCGGCGCTTCGCCGCTCTCGTCGTTGTTATTCACCGGTTCCGCGGCAATCGACACGCCCGCGTCCATCGTCGCCTTCGTGTACAAAGCCACCAACTCTCTCGTAAACACGCTCCCTTTCGTCGACCCTTCCGCTTTTAATGCAGCAGTCTCTGTTTGCCTAACCACCCCAACCTTATGGCCAGCGTTTACCAACCGCCTCACGTACACAGCCAACCTATGCACTGGCCCGCTCGCTTGCAACCACGTCTTCCCGGGATAGGCAAACACGTTCAACGTCTCCGCCGCTTTCCTCGCGTCTTTCCCGTAAAAGTGAAACTTATAACCAACCTCAAACAAAAGCAACACGCTCGGATGCTTTCGCTTCATATCTTTCACTTGCGCTTCCAACGGCGTCAACTTTTTATCCTTCGGTTCGATTTCGTCTAATTTTTCATCGGCGACGTCTTCCTCTTCCTCGCGTTGCTTCTTGAACGCCTGCCCGCGTCCGCGGATGCTCATCGCATTCGATCCCGTCGTCGTCGCTTTCGCGACCAATTTCGCGTTGAATCGTTCTCGCAACGCCGAGTCTCGTTCTGGTATCGCAAACATTTTTTCATCTCCTTCTTCGTCGTCCTCGCGTATCTTTTGTCTCTTGTGCACCTTTTGCTGCTGCTGTTGCTGCGAAGAAGAAGAAGAAAGAAAAGTGCCTTCTTCATCGTCGACGCGCTCGGGAGGCGCGCACGAAATGTTCGTTCCATTCGCGCGCTCGTTACTTTTATTCGTATTCTTCTTCTTCTCGTTACCATCGACATCATTCTCACCTCCATCGGGGTCGTCGTCGTCGTCGTCGTCGTCTCCAGCGAGCGGCTTTTCCCCGTCCACTTCCATCTCTTCGTTTTCCTTCTTCTCGTCGTCGTTCTTCTCGTTCTTGGTATTGAAAAAGAAAGATTTCAACGACATCTGTCCTTTGACCGGAGTCATTTTACCACCGAGAACGCCGCTCTTCCTCTTCTTCGCGCCGCTCATTCTTTCTTTTTGTGTCTGTGCGTGTGTGTCGGGCGCTAGAAATGACGCGGTGAATTTTTGAAAATTTCTTCTCTCTCTCTCTCTCTCATTGTCTCAATATGCGAACAACTCGAAAACGTGCCGGGCGAGCGTCCCGTCGTCTTCGGGATTTGTACGAGAAAGAAGAAGAAGAAGTCAGGAAACAACGAGCGCTTTCGCAAATCTTACGCTTATATATATATATATATAATTACACAACACGGCTCTCGATATACTTTTTTTTTTATGTTTTCTATTGTACACAAACGCTTGCGCCGCTGGATTTCTCTCACGCGGCGGTTCTCGTCTCTTTGCCACCGCCTTTTTTCCCTCCGGTGAATACGTTTCGGACAACTCTGAATGGGAACGTGGCGAATCCGAACGCTTTGGAAACAACCGCCGCGCACAAATCCACGCAGATTTCTTGGGTCGCCAACACGAACGCTTTCAGCGTTATCACCGCGACGGTCAGCGCCAATCGCGCGGCGACTATTGGGTACTTCCACAATCGGTTCAAGTGCGTGCCGAGGAGAACGCTTATCGCGCGACGAGCGGCTATTTCCTGCCTTTCGCGAATTTTTCGCGCCTCTTCGGATTCCGGCCATTCCGGCAAATCCAAGGAGTCTTTGTTCTGTTCTTTATTATCGATGAAGATGGTTCCGCCTTTGGTTGGTTTTACCAAAATATCCGAGAGCATTTTTACGGCTTGTTTGCGAATGCCGCTCGCTTCCGGGGAGTAGAGGTACGCGGCTAAGCTGCCGGTGTCGACGTCGTGGGAAATGCGTCGTAACGCGGCGCCTTCGGTGGCACCAAGGATGCCGCTGAGAACTTCACCGCGACGACGCGCCATGAGTCTCTCGCTCTCTTCGGTTGGTCGCATGAGAGCATCGCCTTCGCTTCCAGCCGCCTCGCTTTCCTCGTTCTCGTCGTCGCTGCCTAAAAATTCTTTCAATCTGTCCATATTCAACGCGTTCTCATCAGTCAACCACGCTTTCCGCATGGCTTCAAACCCGTCCGGCGTTGCGGGCGCCATCGCGCGTCGTATGGCGTATGGTAAAGCAGCCTCGTAAATGTTGAAATTTGGATCAGCTTTTGCGGCGATACCTTCCAACGTCAAGAACGTTCGAATTAAGAGAATGATGTACGGCGGCGTGAGAAAATGATACGTCGTGGACAGTCTCGCTAAACCCGTCGCTAAAGCGCCAAACCTGCTTCTTCCGCCGGCTTCGCTTTCCAGCTGATCTTTAATCGCCAGCGCGATTTCATCCAAAGTACATTCCACGTACGGCACTTTTTTCCTCAACGATTTGTCCGGGTTTCTTTTTTCGAAAACTTCCGGCGTGAATCCAACCTCTTGGAACACCAACGCCAACTGGCGCCAATCGCCTGAAATCATGCTCTGGATACCTTTGGCGAACCCTTCCATGATTTTTCCGTCCACTTCAGCCATTAAACCGAAATCGAGGAAAACTAAAGAGTCGTCCGAGGTATCTAACATCATGTTGCCTTCGTGAGGATCGGCGTGGACAAATCCGGTGTACACCAACTGCGCGACGCACGCTTCCACAGCCATTTGTGCCATGATCAGTTTCTTTTCCTGCGGCAAATCCGCAATGTGCGCGCCTTCGATCCATTCTGTCGTTAAAACTCTCGCTTTACCGGGTGGCCCGGTATACTTTGGAAACCATTTCGGCGCTCTCACGAAACCAAGCCAATTATGTCTCCGATTGAATTCATCCGCGTGTTTCGCCTCGCTTATGTAATCGAGCTCTTGCCACACGCCGCTACCAACCTCGTCCGCGATTACGCTCAAATCATTCGTCGATTTCCACAATCGACGCAACGCGGACAACGACAAAGACCAACAGGTCCAATCCAAAGCCACTTGCTTTCTAACGTCTGGTCTTTGAACCTTCACCGCCACTTGATCGCCTTCCCAAGTCTCCGCTTTATACACCTGCCCTAAACTCGCCGCGGCAATCGGCGTCTTTCCGAACGATTTAAACAGTGGCTTCAACGTCGGATCGTACCCTTGATACGGATGATTTTCCGCCAAAGGGCCTAAATGTCCTAAATCTTCAACGACCGTTTGAAACGCAATCGCGTCTTCAAACGGTTCGTTCTCTTGTTGCAACGATTTCAACGCGTCCGCCGCCTCTTCGCCAATCAAATCCGGCCTTTGCGATAGCGTTTGCCCACCTTTCACGAACACCGGTCCTAGCTTCGACAACGCTTCTCTCAATAGCTTCGCTCGCGTTCTCTTCTCCATCGGCCAATCATCCTGCGACTTCCATTGCCTCGACAACTTCCGAAACACCGTCACTATCCTCGTCATCCTCCCCGCCACGCGCACCGGTCGCCTCCTAAAGAATCTCAGCAGCTTTTTCTTATCGAAAGCGCCGTTCGCGAATAACTTATCGTACGCGTCTTCTTTCCTTTTCGTCGGATCGCGCGTGCTTTTGATGATTACGAATGGTTTTTCTTCTTCTCCTTCTTCCCCGTATCGTTCGCCGTTTAGAGCGAATTCTTTCGCCTTCTTTCTCTCTTCGTGTCCTCCCTTCCCCGTCGACCATTCCTCTTCTTCTTCTTCTTCTTCTTCTCGCAATAGTTTCACGCTCTCGTCTCTTTCTTCCGCGCCTCCTAAACTCTGATTAGTATTCTTTCTTTTCCCGCCGCCGCCGCGCGCATCTCCGAGCGGTTGGACTTTGACGCGTCGCTCATAATAAAACTGTCCTCCTCCTCCTCGGCGATGACGACGACGACCACCGCGCGAAGAAGAAGAAAACGCGAACGAAGAAGAAGAAGAATTCGCAGCAGCGCAACGAAAAAGCATCTTCTTATTTCTTCTTCTGAACGACGGTAACGACGACGACGACGACGACGACGCGATCGACGCCACTCTTTGCGCGGAGAATGACGCGGCGCTCATTATTCACCGCGGCCGATGATCGGGAAAGAGAGAGAGAGAGAGAGAGATACGCCGTG
>Ga0255753_1001467_pt1 | contig 28195 bp, 28 predicted proteins | sample 041ome_10_FD_179953 | JGI IMG/M metagenome (GOLD analysis project Ga0255753, IMG submission 179953) | Coastal salt marsh microbial communities from the Groves Creek Marsh, Skidaway Island, Georgia - 041412US metaG (version 2) | ecosystem: Environmental > Aquatic > Marine > Intertidal zone > Salt... | reverse complement strand
GCAAAAGAAATAGCGCAGCTAAAAAGCGCCAATAGAAGTAGTTTTTTCATGGTTATAAGATGAAGTCGGTGTTTAAGAAATTACTTTCATTGCTGTCTAAGATATCACGAACGGTCTGTTTATTGATATCGTTTTCTTTGAAAGCTAGAAAGGTTCGAATAGAGAATGCTCTGAGGGCATCTTTTACACTTAAGGTGGCCTGTCCCGAGTCTTTTCGACCAGTGAACGGATAAATATCTGGTCCTCGTTGACAAGCCGAATTTAGATTCACTCGACAGACTAGATTCGCCAAGATATCAATCAGACGAGCAAGCTTGGTGTGGTGTCGCCCGAAAATACTTACCTGCTGACCGTAATCAGACTCAGCCATATCGTTGAGAGGATGCTCAATCGAATCAAAGGAGACGACAGGTACAATCGGACCAAATTGCTCTTCCTTATAAACTCTCATGTCTTTGGTTACAGGGTAGAGTACTGCTGGCCAAATAAAATTATCACTCACTTGTCCTCCTTTTTTATTCATAATCTTTGCGCCTTTGGCAAGTGCGTCATCGATCAATTCTTGAATGTAGGCCACTTTTCCAGGTTCAGGAAGCGGGGTCAAAAAAGCATTTTTATCCCAAGGGTCTCCAAACGCAAGCGCATCTACCGCTTCAGTGAATTTACTTAGGAAAGCATCTTTTATCGTTTCTTGTAGGTACAGAATTTTTAATGCCGTACAACGTTGACCGTTGTAACTCAATGTTCCAGAAATACATTCAGCCACCGTTAGATCAAGATCAGCATCCTTTAGAACAATGCCTGGGTTTTTAGCTTCAAGCCCATATACCGTTCTCAGTCGGTTTGCTTTAGGATGTAATTCTTGAAGTGCATTCGCCGAAGTGCTATGGCCGATAAGAGATAATACATCAACCTTACCTGATTTCATAATGGGTGATGCAATCGCTCTACCTCTACCAAACACAATATTTACCACCCCCTTAGGGAAGCTTTCTTTAAAAGCTTCAAGCAGTGGGCTGATCAGTAACACTCCATGTTTAGCAGGTTTGAAAACCGCTGTATTTCCCATGATGATAGCTGGAATCAGTAAGCTAAAGGTTTCATTGAGCGGATAGTTATAGGGCCCTAAACATAAAACCACTCCAATCGGACCTCTGCGAATGTGCGCGAACACCCCTTGATATTTCTCGAATTGACCTGAATCGCGATCAATGTCTTTGTAAGCCTCAATAGTGTCATAGATATAGTCTATGGTGCGGTCGAATTCTTTATAGGCATCGTTGTGATTCTTGATAATCTCCCACTTCAACAATTCAACGACCTCTTCGCGCTTTTCTTTCATTTTTTCGACAAAGCGCGTCATACATTCGATGCGGTCCTTCACCTTCATGGTTGGCCAAACCCCTTTACCTTGATCATAGGCAGCATAGGCTGCATCTAGTGCTTCAAGGGCTTCTTTTTCTCCTAGGTTAGGAACTGAGCCTACACGAGTTTTTTGGTAGGAAGCTCCAGAGGTTTTACTTAAGGTTGAATAGACATCTTGGATTTCTCCTGTCCATGGTTTGATTTCTCCATCGACCAAATAACTTCGATGTTCAAGGGGTTGGATTTCTGGTATCATTCTGTAGGTAGTGCTTTAATAAATTGAGGTGCTTTACGCACTTTAGTAGCCTGTTCAAAGGCATAGGCGATGCTGATGAGTTTGGCTTCTTCGAATTTACCAGCGAAGAAACTAACCCCAACAGGTAGTTCCCCAACAAAACCTGCCGGTACGGAAATGTTTGGATATCCGGATTGTGCCGCAGGACTTGAGCTTCCTATGCCAAAGTGATCACCATTAACCACATCGATTGTCCAGGCTGGCCCTCCAGTTACCCCCATAATGGCATCAAGCTCATTCGTCGCAAGGGCGTTGTCAACGGCTGCTCTTGCATTTGAGGTCACCTTTTCAAGGGCCTCGAGGTATTCGGGTTCTGTTAGATCTCCTTTTTCGGCCGCTTGAAGAAGGTGCTCTTGCTGAAAAAACGGCATTTCAGTAGCTGCATTCTCTTCGTTAAAGGCAATTAAATCATCGATGCTTTGAATAGGGCTGTCTGGTCTCGAGGCGAAATAGGCATTGAGGCCTGCTTTGTACTCGTACAACATGAGTTCGTATCCTGAGCGGCCAATGGCTCTACGCTCGGGTAATTCGATATCCATAACTACGGTAGCCCCTGCTTCTTCTAGTGCTTTCATCACAGATTCGAGTACGATATCTACTCTTTCATGGTTACCTAAGGTGCCTGTCATGATTCCGATACGCTTTCCTTGAAGAGCGTTAGCATCTAGAAATTGAGTATAGTCTGTACCTACAAAGGTTTCGCTTGCTAATGTCTTCTCGTCTGCTGTGTCGACTCCAGTCATTGCAGATAGAAGCGCTGCGGCATCGGCTACGGTTCTAGCCATAGGGCCTGCGGTATCTTGTGTTTCTGAGATTGGAATAATACCGTCACGACTGACTAGGCCAACAGTAGGTTTAATACCAACTACGCCGTTAGTAGATGAAGGGCATACCACTGAACCATTAGTTTCTGTACCAATTGCAAGGGTTGCGAAATTCGCTGAAACGGCCGCTCCTGAGCCTGAACTTGAACCGCAAGGGCTGCGATCGAGTACGTAAGGGTTTCGGGTTTGTCCGCCGCGACCTGACCATCCACTTGAGGATCGGCTAGATCTAAAGTTGGCCCATTCTGATAGGTTGGTTTTTCCCAAGATGATTGCTCCCGCTTCGCGAAGTTGTTTCACTACAAAAGCATCGTTTGGGGCAGGCCCATGCGTGAGGGCTAAAGACCCCGCTGTGGTGAGCATTTTATCTCCTGTATCGATATTGTCTTTTATTACCACCGGAATCCCGTGGAGCGGCCCACGAATCTTGCCACTAGCTCTTTCAGCATCCAATTCTGCAGCGATTTGAAGTGCGTCAGGATTGATTTCAATAATACTATGTACGCCTCCTTCTGATTGATCGAGAAGGGCGATTCGCTCAAGATAAGCCGAGACAAGTTCGACAGCCGTAAGCGTACCAGACTGCATCTGACTCTGTAATTCAGTGACTGTGGCTTCTTCAAAGGCGAATGAATTGGACTCGTTCGTAGGGTTACAACTGAATAATAACCCAATAACAATGGCAAGCAAAAGGTTCTTCATAGGTTTTTCAATTAGGTCTAAGAAGGTAATAAAAATCGATTTAAGCGGAGGTTAATTATCAAGTACTTTAAAACTAAAAATCTCTTCATCAGTTGTAGTAACCACACCATCGGTAACATGGACACGCCAGTAGTAGATATTATTTGGGCTGGTTGGAAACCAAATCTGATTATTTGGCTGGGTTTCAGTGAAGGTTCTTAAATCTGGACTTTCAAAGCTTCGATCAGTATCGAATTCTATTGTGAAGGTAAGCAGTTCAGGCCCATCAGGGTCAATGAAACTCCAGATTATGGGAATATCGTTATTAGGTGCAATCTCTTCTCCGTCAGGCGGGTTTTCCTTTAAGATGATTGGAGCGATATTTTGAGACTCAACAGGCTCAACAGGCTCAATATCAGGGAGCACTTCTTCATCCTCATCGGTCTGGATTGACGATAGGTCTCTGATGATTTCGCCAGGTATATCGGTGGTACAGCTTATCCCTAGCCCAACTAATATAAGGCTTAACAATTTCTTTTTCACCCTAAAAAGGTACTAAACTTTGGCTAATTTGGAGTTGTTTGGAAAGAGAACGACTGGCTTTTTGCGGCTTCTTTACCATCTGAAGCGACCACCTTCCATGAATAAAATGTATTAGGTGAAATTTCAATGGTGTAGGTAGTTCCTTTTAAGTTGCTCTGATCTACCAAGTTGGTAAAAGTATCATTGGGTGATGAGCGATCGGGTTTTTTTATCACTGCTTGGTAATAGAAACCTTCTTGTGCGTGTAATGCAGAAAATGAAAGGATAAACAGTAAGAAGTAATGCTTAAAAAGCCTCATTATACCTAACTTTATTAAAAATATTCTTTAACTCATTGTCATGTGCAGATTTGTCAAACTACGTATTAAAAGCTTTTTCACAATAATCATTGTTTCTTCGTGCTCTCTATATGCTCAAGAAAATAAAGAATCTGAATACTTAAAACAGGCAGAAAGCTTTGCAGAGGAGGTTGCGAAAATTGCAGATTCACCCGTTCCGACCTGGGACTCGGGAATAATCATTTTTACGGGTAGCTCCAGTGTTCGACTATGGGGTGATGCGGGTCTTTTGTCAAAAGGTTCTCCCATTATCAACACAGCTTTTGGGGGCTCAACGGCATATGGTTTAAATGTTTACCTAGAAGATTTAGTACTACGTTATGAGCCGAAACAGGTATTCATATATGAGGGAGACAATGATATCGCTGCAGGCCGTGATACCCGAACCATACTCGAACATCTAGATACTATTTTCACACGTATTTGGGAGCAGAATCCAGAGGTTGAAATTGTATACATCTCTGCTAAACCTAGCCCCCTTCGATGGGAGCTTCGCAAAGAGTACGAAGCTTTAAATAAAGCTGTCGAGCGCAGGGCAAAAAAAGAGGATCGTCTAGTTTTTGCTGATGTTTATTCTTCTATGTTGCAAAAGGGTCAAGTACGCGAAGATCTTTTTATTGAAGATCGACTGCACATGAATCGCACGGGTTATGCGATATGGGCAGAGGTTATTCGTCCGCTGGTAAAGGAGTAGAGGGTTCTTCTTCTGTAACCGCAATTTCTTCCATAAAAAAGGAACGTAGCTCCTCAAGAGACAATTCGCCTTTGGTTACGTCTTTGACTAACTCGCCTTTATTCAAGATCAGAATACGTTGACATAATTCGCTGACATGCAAGAGATCATGAGAAGAGACAAAAATGCTACATCCTAAATCTTGATTGATTTGACGTAGCAGATTTTGCAGTTGCATTTGAGCGCGTGGGTCAAGATTGGCAAAAGGTTCGTCTAGAATGACAAGCTCTGGAGCGCCAATGAAGGCAGCGGCGATTCCGACCTTTTTCTGGTTTCCTTTAGAGAGATCTCTGATGTATTTGTTTTTACCTAAGATCTCCTCATTGAAAAACGTGCCGAATCGCTCTAAAAAGAGTTCAAGATCTGCTTTGCTTACTGAACGAAGACCAGCGATGAAACTGAAGTATTCTTCGGGAGTTAGGTATCCGATCAAAAAGCTTTCATCGATAAAGGCCGCGGTCGTTGATTTCCAAACCTCTGACTCATTGACTTTTATTTCGTTGTTTTCGATGTATCCAGTCGATGGTTTGATTAGGTCTAGAAGTAGACTGAAGAAAGTGGTTTTTCCGGCTCCGTTGTTTCCGACAAGACCAATGATTTCTCCTTTCGATAATTGGAGAGATTCAATCGATAAAACAGTCGTGTCCTTGTAGGTTTTACTGAGGTTAGATACGTTGATCATGAACGGTAAGCTTTAAGGGTTTCGTATTTTTCTTTTTGGTAGATTGAGATAATGGTTTTGAATAGAAAGGGCTTTAAGAAGTATCCGATGATAGATACCACTACGATGCTGATTTTGGCAGCCAAAGGCCCGAGAGCGTAATTGAATCCACCATAAATAGCTAGCGGAAGCGCAATTTTCGGAAGCGTCAAAAGCAATGTTCTATAGTTGAATGCGTTTTTGTCTCCAAATGCTTTTTTACTCGAAGTAAGATCGATTTTGGTTCTTACATAAGCTCCGCCCCACAATACAATCACCGAGTTAATGGTTAAGTTATAGATCGCACCGAGAAGTACATAACTGAAAATTTCAAGACCAAAAATGAGATACCAACTAGAGAGAATGGTAGTAGCTAGAGTGAAGACCTGAATCAGGGTATACTTTGATTTTAAGTACTCCAAATAGGTAATGTTTTGGGTCATTAGCAGCGGGTAATATTGGCTGTCCCAACTGGGAACGTATTGTCCGAAGCTGAAAAGAAAGCCACCGGTGACAAAAATCCCTGCGAACAGTTTCCAAGTGTCACTTTCGTAAGCCTCGACTGCCCCGGTGAAAAACAATAGGCCATAGAAAATGAAGAAAAACCCAGCAAACACCGCTTGCCTAGCACGTTTATTGCGTAAGATTAGTGCTACATCATTTCGAAGTATAAGCCCTAGTTTTCCGTATCGACTGAAGTAATTCTCGCTAATTGAAATGGTTCGTTCGTTTTTCTTAGCCAAGCCTGCATCGAGATACATCAGCGATCTAAAATGCGAAAAAGCGGCATAGTAGGTGATCAAGGTAATCATCAGAATAGGCACAACGAGCCACGACCTTTCGAATAGCGCGTTAAAAAAGACTTGAGTATAGGTGGTAATGTCAAAAACACCGAAATACTGTAGGCCTGAACTACCTAAAACTAAGGTTGCAACTACCGCAAAAACGGCATTCTTCTGGTTGACTAGAACATTGAGGTAATTGTTGATTAGGAGGAGCAAATAAATAGAGAGACTCCACAGCCATGTAGTCCCTGAAGGCTTACCTTCAACGACTAATATGATACTTAACGGAATGAGAAAAAACAGGTGGCTCCAGTTAAAAAAGGAGTAGAGCATTTTCAGCATAGAAAAGTGAACCACCGTTGCCTTTTTGATATTCTGATAAAGCAGTGGTTGCACATTGGTGACGGGCATAGGTTGCATCATATACCTAAATACGATATCAAAACCGAGATAGTAGATGAGATAGCGATTAATCACCTCAAAAGGTTCACCGATATCAGCCTTTTCAATAATATAATAGGCACCCACCCCAAGGGATAGAAAGATCAGAACAAAATAAAGGATGGCAAAAACGATGAGGATTCGCATCCATAAATTTTGCTTCCAAGTCGGAGATCGAAAAAGACTTTTTAACTCAAGCGAAAAAAGGGTCTTTAGCATGGTGGTTGATTTATAACAAAGATAAGTGCTGTAACTTTAGCTGCATGAGAGACGATTTAAAGACCGATTTATTACTAGTTGCCTTGGTGCAATTCGATATCGTTTGGAAAAACGCCCCGGTAAATCTAGATAGAATCAATAAGCTCATCGAAAATATAGATGCCGATTTAATTGTTTTGCCAGAAATGTTTGGCACGGGTTTTATTGATGACCCTGACCAGACCGAGCTTCATGATAAGCAGTGCTTAGAGTGGATGAAACGGCTATCACTCACTAAAAACGCTGCCGTGACGGGAAGTCTTGCAGTAGAGGTTGATGGTAAATACTACAATCGAATGTATTTTGTCACTCCCGATGAAAAGGTGATTTACTACGATAAGAAGCATCTTTTTGCACTAGGAGATGAAGCAAAGGTCTTTGAACCGGGTAATCTACCGGTACTCGCGTCGTTCAAAGGATGGACCTTTTCATTATCAATTTGTTATGACCTTCGATTCCCTGCCTGGGCTCGCTATAATGCTCCGTACGACGTTTTTCTATGCGTAGCGAATTGGCCGGCTCCTAGGGTTAACGCCTGGGACAGTTTGCTTTGCGCAAGAGCCATTGAAAATCAATGTTATGCAATAGGGGTCAATCGCATAGGTGATGATCCTAAAGTTAAAGGATATCCTGGTCACAGCGTCACTTTCACTCCAATGGGTGAGTCTATGGGTATGAAAGAGGGCGAGTGCGTTTTAGTCCACACGCTTTTTCAAAATGAGCTTCAGGGGGTTCGCAAAAAACTTCCGTATTTGCGGGATAGAGATATCTTTGACTTCAAAATTTAGTCTATGTTAAGTATTGGGATCGTCTACTTCATGCTTTTCGCGGTCATCGCAGCCTTCGGATTTTTAGGAAAGTATATCGCTGAACTCAAGGGTCGTAACCCAATTGAGGGGTTTTTACTTGGGATTTTTCTTGGTCTTCTCGGAGTTCTTATTGAGGCTGTATTGCCTCGAAAATAAGTTTATGAATCGTAAATTAAATGTTAATTTTTTATCGCAATTAAAGTTTTTGTTTAACTTGTAATACGTTTTAATTAAACATTTGTATTAATGATAGACAAAATCGAGATGAGAGAGAAATATAAATATTTAGGCATACAACCAAAGTGTGCATGTGCTGTAGGGCTTGATTTATTAGGTGATCGTTGGTCGCTAATTATTGTAAGAGATTTGTTCAAAGGATATAGTACCTATTCAGATTTTCTAAAAAAAGCTTCTGAAGGTATTGCTTCTAATATTCTTAATGATAGACTAAAGAAGTTAGTTTCATTAGGTATTATCGATTATAGAAAGAAAGAGTCAGATCTCAAAGTCAAAGAGTATTATTTGACAGACGCTGGTATAGACCTATATCCTGTAATTTATTCTATTCAAAATTGGACTACCAAGCATGTTGATTTTCAATACACTGATACAACAACAAAATGGAAGTCATTTAATGATGCTACTTCCCAAGAAGAGGTAATCGACCATTTTATAGAGAATTATAAAAAAATTCGAATCGAGAATTTCGGTTTCTAGATGAAAAAAGGGAGTCAATTTGACTCCCTTTTTTTGGTACCTAAAATTTGGGTTGGGTTTATCTGAGTACCATAACTTTTCTTAGAATATGTGAATTTTTTAGAGTTCTGATTTCATCAAAACCTCTCCAAAATTCTTCATCCTCATCGGAGATTTCTCCGGTTGCATTTCTTACTTTATATAAGTCATTAAGGCTATTATAAAAGTCTGCAGTGATGTAATTTACTGGGTGATCGGTTCCTAAATAATTAAGAACTTTATGAAGTCCCCAGCCGGTTTTAACCTTATCATTTTCTTTGAAATTCGGCATGAACATTTCTAATTCTGCTTTCTCGTATTCGTCTGCTTTATAAGGGTCTACAGCCATGTAGTTGAGAACTACGATATCTGAAGGAACACCACCCGGTTCTAGTTGCGGCCCGTATCCGCCTTTAACACTAGTAGTGACGGCTTTATTTTTGATATAATGTCCCATCGCTCTTTTTTCAGCTGCTTTTCGATCCGTTGAAGATTTTCCTTTCATTGAGCTTAATGGGCTGGTTGCGAAAGTGGGTTCGCTATGAAGGGTAGCATACACAAAAGTTGTTGTCATTTCATTGACATCAGAATTTAGTATTTGCCACATATCCCAACCAATGATATTTCCTTCATCGATTTGATGTTGCCAAAAATTTGAATAGAACTCTCTTTCTATTTCAATATGCTCAGCAACATCTTCGTTGTTTATCTGTCCATACCAAAGAGAGACATACATTTCTTGTGCATTGACCATGAGCCCTCCTACAAGAAGTAGCACATAAAATAAAGTGGTTTTAATAGTTTTCATAATTATCTGAATTATTGGTTAAATGAATTCATAAGCCCATTGAAGTCAAAGTAGTCACCGCCTCTAACGATTTTCCCATCTTTAAACTCCATCGCATGGTATGATGTTAATTCGAATGAAACTCCGGTTTCAGTATGTATTCCTGTCCAGGTTCCGTATGTCCTAACGCTACCATCCGGTAATAATGTTTCCTCGTTTACTCCGGGTAACCAGCTTTGAGCTTCATATTGAATGTTGTCAAATAAGGCTTGGTACATTTTCATCGCTTCAATATGTTCTGTTTTACCGTATGTACTGGATCCATAAACAGGTGGTTGCCAGTCTAAATCATCATGAATCAAGGCAGCTTGAGATTGCCAGTCTTCAACACCGTGTAACGCTATAAATTTTTGCGCTGTAGCTAAATTCTTTTCGAAATCAGGATTTGAGGTGGTATTATCTGTGCAAGCAATGGTCAGAACAGATAATAGTAAAAAGATGGTTGTTTTCATTACGTATGATTGTTTTAATAGCTTTCTAGATAAATATAGATTAAAAAATTAGACTGCAATATTGCAATTTAAAATTAAATGGATATATTGAACTATAATCTATAAATAAACCCAAAATGAAAAGAATTACAACCTTACTATTACTATTATTTACCGTGTTTATCTGGGCACAAGAAGGAGCTATCGTCACCATGCATGCGGTACTCGTTGAAGGTGATACAGAAGCCTTTGAAACCGTACAAACAAAGTATTTTCAAAAAGTCGCGCAATCAGCTGTTAACAATGGCGATATTGCTGGTTGGAATTTTCTTAGAGCCGTAAGATTAGACGGTATGAATGATGAAGAAGAATATAATTATATGTTCGTTCAAGGAAATTCATCTGTTTCTGCAACTTTAAGTCCAAAAAATGCATTTTGGAATAATGCTGAAAAAGTATTGTCGAAGAAGGAGTTCAAGGAGCTTCAAGAATTACAGACTAAGTTCACTTGGAAAAAGGATGTTAGAGTAATGTATCGAATTGATTCGGGACTTTGGATGGTTTCTAGCGCTGATGATTATGTGAACTCTATTATCCAATTTAATTTTGCTAGACCAGCAAATAGTGCTGCATTTCTTCAAGAAAATAAGGAGTTATGGAAGCCTTTTTTCCAAGAAAATGGATCGAAGATGAACATGATTTCTTGGGGTACTGGACAAAAAATTCATCCAACCGGAGCCAATTGGGCTGCAGTGATGTCATGGGACATGTTTTCTTCTCTGGAAGATTTATTTAATTATCGTTTAGGCGATGGTATCAACTGGCCTGCAGATCAATCTAATATGGCCGAGATCAATCCTGACGGTTTTTATCAAGTAGCTACATGGCAGTGGCTAACTGGTGCATCATCTAATTAATTTTTAACCAAGTAAATATTATAATTATGAAACAAGTTTTAGCTTCCATCTTAATGCTTTGCTCAGCTTTTGTCTTGGGGCAGTCTAAGAATGTCAATGGAAAAATTTATGATCAACATCCGGCAATAGACATTGTAGATCAATTCACTGATGCCTTTGTGAAAGGTGATACATTAACTATGCATAATCTTACTACTGAAGATTTTCGTTGGTGGCAGATGAATACAATGCGACCACAGCCTATGACTTTAAATGATATGATTGGCAGATCACGATATTTAAGTACCAATGTTATCGGCTTTGATATTAAAAATCGCGGCTCAGCGTATTCTGATGCTATGGAATTTGGTAAGGGAAAAGACAAACAAATTCATGTATATACCTACCAAGCGATGCATGGATATGATCAGAATACTGGAATCGAATTAAACATTCCGAGAAACTCTATTTTCTTCATGAATGAGGATGCAAGTAAAATAGCTGGTTTAGGCGTTTCTGATAGTCAATTAAAATGGCAAAAAGCCTATGATTCATGGTCTACCAGAACTAATGGAACCATTTATAAGGATCATCCCATGATTGCCAAATCTAGATTGTTGTATGCTTATATCGCCTTAGGAGACTTAGAATCAATGCGCGCCCTGTATGCTGATAATGCGTCTATTCGAGATGTTATGAGTATTACGGATTTGAAGGAGACAAAAACTCCGGATGAAGAGATGGAGATGCTTAAAGAGTTTTACTCTGACTACGAGGTTATGGATGTAACTGAAATTGGCTACCCTGATTTATTAGAATATGAGGGGGCAAATGACGTTACTATTATTTCGTGGTGGGAGATGACTGTGAAAAATAAGAAATCAGGAAATATCTCTAAAGGATATCATCACTCTCAAATTACAGTAAATAAGGAAGGATTAATCACTTCTGAAGACTATTATTGGAATCCGGGATTACTTCCAAAATAATTAAGAAAAGTCCTTATATATCGGACTAGTTGTTGCTGTTTAGCGTAAAAGGTGATTTAATTATAAATCACCTTTTTTTATTTACAATTCGGTCGTACTTTTGCGCCCCGAAAATCAATCAATATGACTATTACATTAAACGAAAATCGCTCTCGTATCATTGAGAGAAACACTAGAGCAAAGCTTTCGAATAACCCAACTTCGCTGCTTCTGCTTATCGCTACTCGTTTGCTTAAGAGCAAATTAGCACACTAAGAATTCGCTTGTTTTTCGCGAATTATTGATCGGATTTTTATGACCAATATCACCGCATTCAACGCGGATGTGGTGAGATTGGCATAAATCATGGGTTTATCCTTTAAATCAAATCCGTGTAAGGCCCAAAGAAGGGTTCCCACAAACATCATTAAAAACATAGAAAGGCTCAAGCTCTTCGCTTCGCCTGTGCGAATTACCTTAAACGCTTGAGGTAAAAAAGCAGTGGTGGTTAGCACCGCAGCAATGGCTCCGAAACTGATACTTTCTGTCATGCGGTAAATATAGCTCAAAGAACTGCTCGATGAGCCTCCCATCAATTACCTTTGAATAAAGGTTTTGTTTTATGGTAATGAATAGGCTCGGACGGTTGATGGTTAAAGTTCGAATTAAAGAAGCGATCTTCTTACTACTCGGAGTGCTTTCTGCCAGTATCGGCCTTAAGGGACTTCTGCTTCCCAATCAGTTTTTAGATGGAGGTGCCATGGGCGTATCACTGCTTGGCGAAGTACTTACGGGTTACAACTTGTCTGTTCTGATTATTCTGGTTAACGCCCCATTTATTCTATTAGGTGCTAGGCAGATTTCGATCCCTTTCGCCGTAAAAAGTAGTTTGGCAATTTTTACTCTTGCGCTGCTGGTTCACCTTCTCGAATTTCCAGTGATCACCTCAGACAAACTCCTCATCGCTGTTTTCGGCGGATTTTTCTTAGGAGTAGGTATCGGTCTATCGATTCGGGGTGGAGCAGTCATCGATGGTACAGAGGTTCTAGCCTTATCAATCTCCCGAAAGACAAGCCTTACCGTCGGCGACGTGATTACCGTTTTCAACGTAATTCTCTTCTCTGTGAGTGCAATGATATTAAGCCTAGAAACGGCCATGTACTCAATTTTAACCTATATCGTAGCTTCGAAAACTGTAGATTTTATCATCAATGGTATCGAAGAATACATCGGAGTGATGATTGTTTCTCCAGATTCGACAACCATCAAATCGCAAATTATGCACGAAATGGGCCGAGGAGTGACTTCTTTTCGATCAGATGGTGGATACGGAAGCGAGGGTCAATCCCTACCCGATCGCGATATACTGTTTTGTGTAGTTACTCGTCTAGAGGTAAGTCGTTTGATTTTTGAAATTGAAAAGATAGATCCCAAGGCATTCGTGATTCAATACCCCATCAAAGATACCAAAGGAGGAATGATCAAGAAGCGACCGCTTCATTAGGAATTACGATTCTGACGTCTGTAATAAGCCTCTAAGATATTTTCAAGTTCTACTTTACTGTAACGTTTCCCTTCATAATAAAGGGAATGAACTGCTAAAGTTTGATTCTCTAGAAGTCGGGCAACGCGTATTTTTTGTTTAGATAAAGTGGCCATTTTTAAAAATGAGGACATCTAAGGAACGAAAAATTTTAATATGCTCAAATATATCTATCTGATTTTCTAATAGTTGCAAAATCTATTTCAGATAAACTCCTTATTTAATCGCTCAAAACTATCTTTGAGATATGAGAAATTTCCTGACCAATATCTTCTTTACCTGTTTTTTTCTTGCAGTGAACGCACAGTCCTTTACTGGAGAACAATTGAAACAAGGATATGCCTTATTTAGTGATCGACTGACCTTTTTATATGATGCGAATATCTACGATACGGCTCCCGAGCGCGTATATGTTACTGGTTCGTTTCGTGGTTGGGATGCTGCTTTTGATGAAAAGTGGCAGTTGAAAAAATCGGGTTCGATTTGGAGTTTAACTATAGATAATAAGGAAGACACAAAGATTCCTGCTAAATCTGAATTCAAATTTTTGATAGATCATGGAAAGTGGCAAGAGGTGTCGCATAGTCCTTTGAATGAAAAGGGAGGCAATTTGGTATACAAACACAATGCCTTTGTACCTCAATTCAAAGCTGAGATACTTAATAACAAAGCGATTGCACTACTGACTAATTTCAAACCAAGCTTTGATCCTGAGAATTATGTATTGACTCGAGTTGATGGTAAATCAATCAGCGTTGAGAAAATTTTACCTAATACAACTAGTAAGGCGCTTGTTGTTCCTTCAGAACCTATCGATATAAAGCGCGTTCACTACTTAGAGGAATTAGAGAAGGGAGTTAGAACTCAGGTTTCTTTTGATGGCTGGTTTAGAAATCTCTATAGTGACAAAACCCTTGGAGCAGAAATCATAGAAGGAAAGACTGTGGTTCGTCTTTTCGCACCAAGAGCTACTTCGGTGTATCTCTATTTATATGAAACTTCGACAGCTACTAATGCTACTCAGACCGTTAAGATGAAGGTTGATGGGCAAGGAGTTTGGGAAGCGTTTTTTAACAAGGACCTCTCAGGGATGTATTATGACTTCACGGTGCATGGCCCGGCTGATAAGGGTAATTTTTTCTATGAGACCACAAAGACTCATATAAGAGATCCCTATGCAAGAGTTGTTGATACTAGTTGGGGGAGGGCACGCATATGGCCAAAAACAATACCTGCATCGCCACTTGATAATGGAATACCTGCAATGAAGGATGTTATTGCCTATGAGATGCATGTCCAAGATTTTAGTGATCGACTACCAATTTTAGACAGCGAAAAAGGAACGTTTAAAGGGGTAATCGCTAGCGGACTTCGCAATTCGATTGGGGAGAAAATAGGCTTTGATTATTTAGTTGATTTAGGAATCAATGTAGTGCATTTGATGCCCGTTCAAGAGTATTTACATTTTCCAGATGATGATTGGGAAGCCTCTTTTAAAGATGACCCTTACATGATTGATCAGGGCGTGGCTTTAGAGAATTATCAGTGGGGGTATCGCACCACCTTTGCAATGGCGGTCGAATCTAAATATCGAACGAAAGGCTCAGAACCAGGTGCAGAAAGAGACGAGTTTAGAGATCTTGTTCAGGCTTTTCATGATAAGGGAATCGCTGTGATTATTGATATTGTACCGAACCATACCGGAGAGAATATGGATGGGGGTGAGCAATACTTTAACTTCAATGGAATTGATAAGCAGTATTACTATCGCACCAAAGATCTAGAGCATATGGGAGCTTATGGGAATGAGGTGAAGACTGAGAATCGTCCGATGGTTCAACGATGGTTGATTGACCAATGTAAAAATTATATCGAAGAGTTTGGTATCGATGGATTTCGTATAGACTTGGCAGGTCAGATTGATCAGCAAACACTTATTGCTTTAAAGGAAGCTATTGGAGCCGATAAAATTGTTTATGGAGAGGCATGGATTGGCTCGAATGATCCTGAATTTGAAAACAATCCTGACTGGGATTGGTACAAGGAAGATGCACCAATAACCTTTTTTCAAGACGATTCTCGTAATGCATTCAAGGGCCCAGTATTCACACTTTCAGACAAGTATCAAGATCGCGGATGGCCAGGAGGCAAGTTCGATGAACGCGAAAATGTAATGAAGGGGCTGGCAAATTCTTTTGATACCGATAAGACACCGATTAGCGGAATCAATTACCTCGACATACATGATAATTTCGCACTGGCTGATCAATTTGCAGAAACTGATTTTGACGGTCGACTAGCCGTGGACCAAGATGCGTATCGCATTGCAGCAACTTTACTCTATACATCGCTTGGGCCTATTGTTACGCATGGCGGATCTGAAATCATGCGAAGTAAAGCCCATGCTCCACTAAAAGAGGTGGTGAAAATTACGAATGCCGGATTCAAAGTGTACATGCATGGATATCGAGATACTTACAATCATCGTACAGCCAATCAATTTATATGGGAGCAGGTAGGTAAGCGTCCCACAGCAAAAAACAGAAACGACTATGCCATGATGCAGAAGTTCTGGAAAGGGTTAAACGATTTCAGAAAGTCAGAATATGGTGAGGTGTTTCGAGTTGATCAAACCCAAGAGAACTACTATCAGTTTATTCTTCCTGAAAACGAAGGTCAACTCGGCTACATGGTTGATGAGAAGGTTTTAGTTCTTCTGAATCCTTCAAAGGTTCAAGGGTATTTTGATACGCCGATGTTAAAGGAGGGAAGATGGCAACTAGTAGGTACCAAACAAGGTATTTCATTGCGTGGTATGAAGCATGCTAGGCTGCCGCAACGGCTCTATGGTGGCCAAGGCTATGGTATTAATTTGAATCCGGGAGATATTGCGATTTGGGTAAGAGACTAAAACTCTCGAGCTGCTATCGCTAGAGAAGTAATTGCCCCCCAGTAGGTAGTTAGAATTAGGATTGATGCGAAAGGTATCGGGATAGCAAATGTATTGATTCCCAAAAAAGCATCTGATATCATAAAAAGAAGACCTCCTAAACCTAATTGCATTCTGATTTTAGATCTTTTGTTCAGTGCAATACTCATCGATAAACTACTCATTATTCCAATAACGACAACATAGCCAATAATTGCTGCTTGAAGTACTCCAGATACATTGGGCCAAATGAAATATAAAGTACTTATTGCAAGTGAGGCTGTAATCAGTAAAGCGATCCAGTGAAACTTAATTCCAAATCGCGCCTTAAATGCTCTAATGAATAAGAGGTGAGCAATTAGAAAAAATCCAAGTCCTAATAAAAAACCACCATCCCAAAGAAGAGCGAGGTCTCCTAAAAGACAAAAGAATAGAGCGGTCACCACTCTCGCTCCTAATCTTGAAATTTGCTTATTACTCGAAGCAAGCAGTAAAACTAGCAAAGTGGTCAACCCTTTTGTTATGCCATAAGCCCAAGTCGGCGCAACATTCTCAAGAACCATTGAGGTTATACTCATCACAAGGATAGCGATAAGAATAGATGTTTTTGTTGGGTACATGTTATAAATATAGAATTAAATCGTCATAGATACTTGAAGAGCGTTTCATTCAACCTTTTCACAAACCAAATGATTATGCAGACGTAGATGCCGATGTCATTAGCGATTGGTCTCGTCAGACCCTACAACTTCAAGTGACTTATAATTTCGGATCGAACTTTGGAAAAAATAAACAACGTGGAAATGGTTCAGCCGAAGAGTTGTCTAGGATTGGAGACAACAACTAGTTTTAACTTTTTTCTTACGGCACATTTCACTAGTTTGCCGACTTAATTCCTAACAATGAGTAGAAAATCACAAGAAAAATTCAGAGAATTCCACCGCTATCTCGGATTCTTTTTAGCTGGAATTATGGCTGTCTATGCGTTAAGCGGTATCGTACTTACCTTTAGAAATACAGATACCTTCAAGAAAAAGGAAGTCATAGAGGTAATTTTAGAGCCGGGATTAACCCCTGAAACTTTAGGTCCGGCACTAAAATCTAAAATTAGAGTCGAGAATACTAATGGGATACAGATATTTTTCAATGATGGAGGAACTTATAATATTACCACTGGAGAGACAAAGTATTCAGAAACTAGGTATCCGCGTCTATTAGAGAAAATGAATAAGTTACACTTGATGAATACCACTAATCCGTTATTCTGGTTAGCTATATTCTTTGGCTTGTCGTTACTTTTCTTTTCGATTTCGGCTTTTTTTATGTTCAATACCGGCGCTCCTATCTACAAAAAAGGGTTGTATTTCGCTATAGCAGGTGCAGCGTTGACCGTTGTATTACTCCTAGTATAACTACTTTTTTAACATAAACTAATAAACAATTTGGCTATCTTCAGATGGCCAAATTTGTTTGATATGAAAAACACTCTTTTTGCGATTCTTCTCGCACTACCTATTCTTGCATTTGCACAAGAAAAAAAAGAAAAAAAAGGACTTCCTCTTGAGGCTGAACGCTTTTTTGAATTAAATACTAGCGAAGGTTCTTGGATGTCTGTTGATGTTCATCCGACCGGAGAAAAATTGGTCTTCGATTTATTGGGGGATATTTACGAATTGCCGATTAATGGTGGTCAGGCCACTCGAGTGACCGAAGGGCTGGCTTTTGATTCACATCCGAAGTATTCGCCTGATGGGAATTCAATCTTATTCATTTCTGATCGTAGCGGAGGCAATAATGCTTGGATCATTGATCGTGTAAAACAAGACACTATACAAGTAACAAAGGGGGATACCTTTAATATGCAATCGGCTGATTGGTCTCCAGATGGAGATTATATCGCCGTAGTTAAAGGCACTAGAAATTTCAAATTACACCTCTACCATCGTGAGGGTGGCTCAGGTACGCAACTAATTGACAAGCCTGATAATTTGAAGATTTCAGAACCAACTTTCAGCCCTGATGGTAATCATATTTGGTATTCACAGCGACAGAATTCTTGGCAATACAATGCGAGTCTTCCTCAATATCAATTAGGAACTTACGATCTGACTGACGGGAAACGTAAGACAATGACGAGCCGCTATGGTTCAGCATTTGCTCCAACGTTATCTCCTGATGGCAAGTGGTTGGTTTATGGTTCACGCTACAACGATCAAACAGGCCTAGTTCTGCGCAACTTAAACTCGGGTGATGAGCGCTGGTTGGCTTATCCTGTGCAACGTGACGAACAAGAGTCGATAGCTCCGCTTGGAGTGTTACCGGCAATGTCATTTATGCCAGATAGCCAATCAATAATTGCCTCGTATGGAGGCAAGCTGAAGCGCATTTACTTAGATAATCGCGTTAGCGAGATTGACTTCAGTGTAAATGAAAAGGTGGCTATGGGGGCTCAGTTAAAATTTGAGTATCCGATCGAGGACACTGCCACTTTCAATGTTACACAAATTCGCGACGCAGTTGTTTCACCTGATCAATCAATGATTGCTTTTACTGCGCTGAATAGAGTATACGTAATGAGTCTTGCTGATCAAAAACCGAGAAGGTTAACTTCATTTGATTTCACCGAGGCGATGCCGACATGGAGCCCAGATAGCAAAGAAATTGCTTTTGTAACTTGGAGTGAAACTGATGGCGGACACCTGTATAAGGTAGGACTTTCAAAGCGTTCAAAGCCGGTAAGAGTCTCTGCTTCTTCTGCAGTGTACCAGAGCCCAGTATGGAGCCCTACAAATCGAATAGTAGCCTTCAAGGGACAACGTCAGCAATTCGAAGATTCAGATGGTCCTTATGCATTTATGTCTAAGTCTGACCTAGTTTGGTTTGCTCCAAAGGCAATGAGTCAAGAGAATTTTATCATCAAGGCTGACAGTTATTCTAATGCACACTTTGCTCAAAATGATGGCCGAATCTATTTGAATCAAAACGGAACTTTAGTTTCTGTGCGCTATGACGGAACTGATGAGAAGAAATACGTTTCTGTTGATGGTATTACCGTTTACGGTTCGGTTTATACCGATAACCATTTGTTGTCGGATGAGCCTGAAGCACCTTCTCGTCCGCCATCTAAAGCGAGCACTTTGTTACGAGCACCTAAAGGAAACTATGCGTTAGCCAAAATCAATAATGACATTTACATCGTAACCGTTCCTAAAGTCGGACCGGACGGAGTCAAAATCAATGTGAAGAATGCGAGTAATGCGGCATTCCCATCAAGAAAGCTTACTACTATGGGTGGCGAATTTCCTTCATGGGGTTCAGATGGAAATACGGTTTACTGGATGTTAGGTAACACCCTCTTCACATACGATATCGCCGAAGCGGAAGCTCGAGACAAAGAGATAGAAGATTTTAAAGAGGCCGAAAAGGAGGCTAAGGTTGCAGCGGCTGAGAAGAAATCGGATGAAGCCGATATGTCTGAAGAGGCTACAGAAACCGAAGAGGCTGAAGAGGCTGAAGAAAAACCAAAAGCACCAGAGGCCTATACTGCAGTTGAATCAACCGTTGCCGTTGAGGTGGCTCGTGCCTTACCAAAAGGAGTGGTGGTTTACACCGGAGCGACGGTAATACCGATGGCAGGTGAAGATGAGGTTATAGAAAACGCAACTGTTGTAGTGGTAGGAAATCGCATCACAGGAGTTCATTCTTCAGAGGAAGAAATAGAGATTCCTTTAGGGGCAGAAACGATTGACCTTCAAGGGAAATATTTACTTCCTGGTTTTGTAGATACGCATGCACACCTTAGACCGAGTTGGGGCTTACACAAGAATCATGTTTGGGCATATGCGGCAAATCTTGCTTATGGAGTAACCACTACCAGAGATCCACAAACCGGTACTACCGATGTGCTTACTTATGCAGATATGGTTGAGGCTGGTATGCTAGCAGGTCCTCGAATCTACTCAACAGGCCCTGGAGTGGGTTATTGGGGATATAATATTCAAAGTTTAGATCACGCAAGAGAGGTGTTAAAACAGTACTCAAAGTACTACAATACTAAAACCATCAAGATGTATTTGACAGGTAATCGCAAGCACCGCCAGTGGATTATTCAAGCGGCCAAAGAGCAAGAATTAATGCCAACTACTGAAGGGGGATTAGATTTCAAGCTCAATGTCACTCAGATTTTAGACGGGTATCCGGGCCATGAGCACAGTTTTCCGATTTATCCGCTTTATAGGGACTTCGTAGATTTTGTAAAGTTTTCAGGAACTGCTTACACCCCTACACTTTTAGTTGCTTATGGTGGGCCTTGGGCTGAAAATTATTACTATGCGACTGAGTCTGTAAATGGGGACCCAAAACTGAACCGATTCACGCCAAAATCAGAACTTGACGCTAAATCAAGACGCCGCAATGCCGGATGGTTTATGGACGAGGAGCACGTATTCGAAGACCACGCCGTTTTTGTGAAAGACTTGGTGGAGGCCGGAGGTCTTGCAGGGGTTGGTTCACACGGTCAGCTTCAAGGTTTAGGTTATCACTGGGAGCTTTGGAGTATGCAAAGTGGTGGACTATCCAATTACGATGCACTCAGAGTTGCTACTATTTTGGGTGCTGAAGCGATCGGGCTAGCAAGGGACCTTGGAAGCATAGAAGTTGGAAAATTAGCTGACCTAGTTGTACTTGATAAAAATCCGTTAGAAAACATCCGTAACACCAACTCCGTTAAGATGGTAGTGAAAAACGGCTTCTTATACGACGGAGACTCACTAGATCAAATTTTACCTAAACCGATCAAACAAACTTATCCTTGGACTCAGGAGGCGCCAGATGCTTCTCTCCCAGGATTGAAGCTGAACTAATGAAGTACTTTTGCTTATTAGCACTGGCGGTCTGCACCAATTTATTTGGGCAGACCCCAGTAAACCCCGTCATTCAAAATTTCGGAACAGTTGTCGATGCCCCTTTGGCCGATTTAAAGCCAGATCCATCACTCGATTATAATATCGTAGTTGATCTGATGACCGGTGAAGAAGATAAAAAGGTAGTTGCCTTTTCAGTCAACCAATTGGCTCGGTTAATGAATCTGCATGTCATGGGTGGCGTCCCTAAGGAAAATATGAATGTAATGGTAGCCGTTCACGGCGGGGCACTTTGGACTGCTTTAGGAAATGAGCTTTATCGTGAAAAATTTGGAGTAGACAATCCGCATGCTCCTCTCTACAAGGAACTTATCGATCAAGGAGTTAAAATAGTAGTTTGCTCACAAAGCATGTTTAAGAGAAAGGTAGATAAATCACAGTTACTACCTGGTTTTGAGGTGGCAACTTCAGCCCTTACCACTTTAACCATGTATCAGCTTAAAGGATATGCTTTACTGCGTTTCTAAAAGCTTGACTAAATCGTCGGCTACTCCAGCACCAATAGCTACTCCCATACCGCCTAATCTCGCAGCTACAAATACATTTTCAGAGGCCTTTTTAACCATCGGATTTTTTGATTTTCCAAATGCCATAATACCCGACCAATTGGATTCGATGCTTATCTCTATTCCCGGTAAAATGAGTCTTTGTAGATCTTCTTTTAATTGATCTAGAATAGCGTCGTTAGGTTCAAAGGCTAGGCTCGTTTCAGCTGTTTTATCTAATTGCCTACCACCACCAAGAAGTATGCGGTTGTCGATGGGTCTGAAATAGTGATATCCGCGATGATAATGAAAAGAACCTTTAAGATGTAAGTTGGGAATAGGCTTGGTGATGAGTACTTGTCCCCTCCCGGGTTTCAAATCTAATTCAGGTAGCAGTGATGAGGTAAAAGCGTTGGTGCATAGTGCGATTCTTGTGGCTCTGAATTCTACTGTTTGTTTATTCGAAACAGTATGAACTCGGATGGGGTAGGTGTCAGATTCCATCTGAGTAACTTCGCATCCGGTATAAACCCTAATTCCCAATTCAAGAGCTAAATCTATCAGGCTTCGCATCATTTTTCCTGTATGAATGGTTCCCTCGAACTGATGCTTAATGAGATGAGTGACTTTCTTTGAAAACGGGTAGTTTTTAAGGTCTTTGGTTACCTCTGAAAAGGGTTTGCTCGGAAAGACCTTCTCTAAAAGACCGTTATAAAATTCAATGCGATCACAAGCTGACTGGTCAAAACCTAACTCAAACCCTCCCACAGGTTCAAACTGTAGGGCATCATCCCCTAGTAGTTTTCTAAGTTCTCTAATTCCGCGATAGCGCTTATCTGTTAGCGTTACTAGTTCATCTTCACTGCATTCTTTGAGATCGTCGTCGAGTTCAGAAATAGATCCGAAACAAGCAAACCCTGCATTTTTGGTACTTGCCCCGCTCGGAAAAACACCTCGCTCAAGAATAGCGATGGTGGTATTGGGATGTCTTTTTTTGTATTTGACGGCCGTAGATAAACCAACGATTCCCGAGCCAACGATAATAAGGTCATAGTTAATGAACGAAACGCTTTCCCAATAGCTTAACATGTTTGATCTACTTTGAAATAAAACTACTAGTTTTAAAAGAAATACCTATTCATGCTCAAAAACCTTTTTCTTTTGAGGTCGGCTTATGTGCTGTTATTTGTAGGAGTCATTGCCGTTAATGGAGCTGCAAACGCTCTTCCTATAAATGGTCTAACTACAGGTGCGGTTTCTGATCTTTATCCGAATTTGTTTACTCCTGCCGGTTTTGCATTTAGCATCTGGGGATTGATTTATACGGGATTGCTCGCGTTCTTGATAAGAATCTTAGCGACCTCTGATACGGCACTAGTCGGCAAATTATTTCCTTGGTTTGCTATAAATAGCTTGGCAAATATGGCCTGGATTTTTGCTTGGCACCATTTACAGGTGGTCATCTCACTAGTACTTATGCTCTTATTGTTAAGTAGCCTTATCTATCTCACCGCCGAGCTTAGATCATCTACTAGATTATCGAAAGAAATACGATTTTTTAATGCTGTTTTCGAGGTCTATCTAGGGTGGATTACCGTTGCGACGGTGGCTAACTTCACCGCTTTACTGGTAGCCTTTAATTGGAATGCTCTGAGTATTAGTGAGGAGCATTGGATGCTCATTATACTTCCTGTAATTGTCGTGATCGCTTCAGTTATGTATTTTAAACAAACTAGCACGGTATATCTGCTACCCATTATTTGGGCACTCTACGGTATATATGCTAAACACGTAGGAGTATTTCAAGGACAATTTTCTTTAGTTATCACGGCAGTTAAACTTTCCATTGCTGCTCTGCTACTTTCTGTTATTATTAAAAATCGAGATCTAATCCAATTGCTAAAACGATGAAAATTCAATCCAAATTGTGGTTTATAACCTTAGTGCTTGTGAGTTCAATTTCAATGGCTCAACAAGGTGTGCATGCTGAAAAAATCTATTCAAAAGAAATTCAGAAATTGTCTAAAAAGTCAATAATGACAAAGGCCTTTGACCGAATTAAAGCCCTTGAAGAAGAGACCTTAAGACATCATATCGAGTTGACAGAAATTGCTGCTCCCCCATTTATGGAGCAACAGCGGGCTGCCTCGTTTGCTGATCGTCTGCAAGAGGTTGGGGTTGATTCAATCTGGACAGATGCTGTGGGAAATGTAATTGGTCTAATTAAAGGTTCTAAAAGAGCTAAAACCGTAGCCTTAAATGCTCATTTAGATACTGTTTTTCCTGAAGGCACCGATGTGTCAGTAAGAGTGAGTAATGATACCTTGTATGCTCCTGGTATCGGTGATGATACAAGAGGTTTAGCAATTTTAATTACTGTTGCTGAGGTAATAAACGAACTCGAAATAAAGCCTAAATCAGATGTGTTACTAGTTGCTTCGGTTGGTGAAGAAGGTTTAGGAGATCTCAGAGGAGTGAAAGAGTTGTTCAGCGAAAGAGGCCCTAAAATAGATTCTTGGATTGCCATCGATGGAGGATCTATCGGACGAGTAAATACTAAGGCTTTAGGTTCTTACCGTTACAAACTTACTTTTGAAGGTCCAGGAGGTCACTCATGGGGAGCCTTTGGTCTTGCAAATCCGCATCACGCATTAGGATCAGCTATACATCATTTTGTCGGATTAGCCGATGCTTATACTAGTGAGGGTCCAAAGACGAGTTATAATGTGGGTGTTATTGAGGGCGGAACTTCGATCAATTCGGTGCCGTTTTCTTCTTCGATGCTTATCGATATAAGGTCGGTTGAGCCTTATCGTTTAGATGAAATGGAACAATTATTGGATCAGTCCATGCAACAGGCTTTAGAAGAGCAAAATTCAATTCGAAGAAGGGGAGAAGCACTAACTGCTAGCCTAGAAAAGATTGGTAATCGCCCGTCAGGAGCGTTAGATCCAGGGTTGCCCCTTATTCAAAGAGCTATCGCAGCTACCGAATTGTTTGGCGTAGCGGCTGAACTTACTAGAGGGTCAACAGATTCGAACATTCCTATTTCTATGGGGATCCCTGCGATCACTATCGGACGTGGAGGTACTGGCGGAAAGGCACATTCTCTCGATGAATGGTGGTTTGATGAAAAGGGATACGAGGCCGTACAGTATGCATTACTAGTACTTTTGGCTGAGGCAGGCATCTAATTTGCAGTTGTCTGCAGCGAGTCGTAATTTCAAAACAAAAAGTTATGAAACAATTCTTTGGTTCTTTTCTTGCTATTTCAGCACTCTTTCTGATTTCTTGCTCGGAGGATATCGACGCCCCTTTGACATCAGGTCAGGTGCCTAGTCTCTTTGAAACCGCCGAGGAGGCAGAGATCTTGACCTCTTTCTATGCGGCTATTTCTAAAGCGGATGAAAGCCCTACGGTAAATCTTTCAGAGGTTCTACAAAACAATGGGCCATTCACTCTTTTTGCCCCAACGAACGATGCCTTTGATGCGTTGTTCGATTCATGGGACGGATACGAATCGTTAGATGATTTTGATACGGATGCAGAAAGAGAATTGCTTTCACGTGTTCTTCTCTATCACTTGACTGAAGAATTGGTAGTAGCTGCAAGTATTCAAGAAGGACAGACCTTAACCACCCTTCAGGGTGAAGACCTTGTATTCACTTTAGGTGGTGGTGTTAAGGTTATCGATGCAACCGCATCAGAGGCACGTGTGCTTACCTCGGACATCAATACCTCCAATGGAATTCTCCACCTTCTTGATAAGGTACTTTTACCACAAGAAGTTCAGAATCTTTTCTTGAACGAAGGGCTATAAAATCATGAAAGACATTAAGTATTTATTGGCCTATACGATACCGGTAAGTTGTCTTATTGCTTTAGAGCTGAAAGGATTATTCAGTTTTTTAACCGTCGTGTATGCTTTTGGCCTTATTCCACTTCTTGAGTTAGTGTTCTCTTCCTCTGAGAGTAGTTATTCTGAAGAAGACAAATCGAGTCGATTAAAGAATGTCCTTTTTGATATGATGTTGTATTTAAACTTGCCCATTCTCTTTGGGATTTTGGTTTACGGATTAATAGTTCTCACCACCCAAGATTTGGCGAGATACGAATGGGTTGGGCTTGTGTTTTCTATCGGAATAGTAGCGGGTACAAACGGTATTAATGTTGCTCACGAACTAGGTCATAGGCAAACTAAGGCTGAACAGTTTTTAGCGAAGCTGTTGTTACTGCCTTCACTTTACATGCACTTCTTTATCGAACATAATTTAGGACATCATCGAAACATAGGTACTCCTGAAGATCCTGCTACGGCCAGAAAAGATCAATCGGTATATCATTTTTGGTTTACCTCAATTATTGGTCAAGTAAGATCTGCCTACCATATTCAGAAAAGGCTGTTAGAGAAGAATGGCAAGGGTTTTTGGTCTCTTGATAACGAACTATTGTTTTTCTTTTGCGTTGAGACGGGATATTTAGCCTTGTTGTACGTTTTATTGGGAGTTCAAGGCTTAATTTCCGGTGTATTTATCGCCCTTATTGCTGTACTTTTACTGGAGACTATCAATTATATCGAACATTATGGACTCGTTCGTAAAAAAGTGAATGATCGATATGAGCGAGTTACCCCTGCACATTCCTGGAATTCAAATCATGTTATTGGTAGAATGGTACTTTATGAGCTGACACGTCATAGCGATCACCATCATCGGGCCTCTAAAAAGTATCAGATATTAGAAAGTATTGAATCGAGTCCACAATTGCCCTTCGGGTATACTACCTGTATGGTACTTTCCCTGATAACTCCCTTGTGGTTTAGGATGATGAATTCGAGAATCACCTTGGTTAGTTAGGCTTTTCGAACAAATTCTGACTTCAACGCCATAGCGCCAAACCCGTCAACTTTACAGTCAATATTGTGATCTCCATCAGTGAGACGGATATTTTTCACCTTAGTCCCGGCTTTGATCGGTTTAGATGCGCCCTTCACGGGAAGATCTTTGATTACGATGACGGTGTCGCCGTCGCTTAAAACGTTTCCGTTAGAGTCTTTAATTATTGAGCTTTCGTCAATTTCGTTTGGGTTCCATTCGTATCCACATTCAGGACATGTAAACAGTTCTCCCATCGGATACCCATAGGGCGATTTACATTCAGGACAATCTTTCATTGAATAAGGTTAATGACTAAAATTAGGTCATTTATTTTGATCGGGTTAGGGATTGAATGCCGTAGGTCTTTTACTCTAAATAAAAAAGCCCGCCTTAATTGGCGGGCTTCTACTTTTTTGGTCGGAGTAACTAATTAGTTAACGCCTTCTTCAGTAGTTGTTTCTTCGGTAGTCTCTTCAGAAGTGGTTTCTTCAGTAACTTCTACCTCAACTTCTTCGTTGGTGGTAGATTCCATTACCTCAACCTGAACCTCTTGAGTTTCTTCAACTGACTCGGTAGCCGCTGTATTTGACTTACCAGAACAAGCCATAGCTACTAGAGCAACAGCTAAAACTAAAATTGCTTTTTTCATACTTTTTGAAAACTAATGATCGTGTTTAAAATCGGGCGAAAGTAGATCAAAAATCGATTTATTAACAAGAAAGGATGAAAATTATTTTTTCTACCTAAGTGGCTTAAAATCAGCAGGTAATAACTTTAATAAAATAAACTTTGATATACACTATACATTTTTCCGGAGATACCTCGCTGGGCTCGTATTCTAAAACGACAAAAGCCCATCCTTTCGGATGAGCTTTTGTGCTTTAAGTGGTACCTCCAGGAATCGAACCAGGGACACACGGATTTTCAGTCCGTTGCTCTACCAACTGAGCTAAGGTACCGACCTTGCTTGCGTGCAAGCGGGTGCAAATATAATTTTAAAATTACTACTAAAAAATAAAAGGGTGAAAAAATGGTCCTAAGCGTGCAAATCACGATCTTTAAACGGTGAATTTGACTATTGACATAGGGAATACACGTATAAAAACAGCGGTATTTGAGGGTAAAAACCTTTTAGAGGTAAAAGCTTTCGACAAATCTGCCTTTGAAGAGGGGGTGCGAGGATTATTTAATAGAAATCCGAATATTCGTCAAGCTATTATTTCATCAGTAGCCGAAGCAGCTAGCGATTACGAAAGCTTTTTGACTGATCATGTTCGGGTTTTTCATCTAGATCAAAATCTATCCTTGAATTTTAGATCGAAATACGATAATCTTAGCAAGCTCGGGGCTGATCGAAAGGCATTAATCGCCGCAGCTGTGGTGAATTATCCGTCTCAAAACGTTTTAGTTATTGATCTGGGCAGCTGTGTAACCTACGACCTATTAGATTGCTCTGGGACACATCATGGTGGTGGGATAAGTCCCGGTTGGCAGATGCGTCTAAACGCGATGCATACATTCACAGGTCGCCTTCCGAAATTATCGACTCTAGAACATTTTGTCGAAAATGAAGAAATTACCGGAACTAGCACTCATGAGGCGATGTCTAATTCTACTTTTTTCGGACTCCTAGCTGAAATTGATCATCGTATCGAATACTACCAATCTGAATTTCCAGATTTAACAGTGATTTTAACAGGTGGAGACGCTCCAGTCTTTTCAGTCCGCTTAAAAAACCGCATATTTGCCCATTCTAATTTTCTTTTAGAAGGTTTAAATGCGCTCTTAGA